>Ga0209628_10000023_pt1 | contig 69614 bp, 55 predicted proteins | sample TergutCu122P4_FD_187285 | JGI IMG/M metagenome (GOLD analysis project Ga0209628, IMG submission 187285) | Cubitermes ugandensis P4 segment gut microbial communities from Kakamega Forest, Kenya - Cu122 P4 (SPAdes) (version 2) | ecosystem: Host-associated > Arthropoda: Insects > Digestive system... | reverse complement strand
GGGATGGGAGGAACAAACAATCGAATCAATTTGTTCATCACTTACGCCTGGATTTGCGTGTTCTCGTAGCCATCAGGTTGAGGACGGTCATGTTCATCTTCGCACGCATAACATTTCAACTCTCGGAACGCTGAATTTCGACCTGATAGTCCGCATTGACCCGAAGATGGTTGATCCGCAAAAATCGTCAATTCGTAGTGGCGACATTCTTTTCAACAACACCAACAGTCAGGAACTTGTCGGAAAGACAGCACTGGTAAGTCGTGACTATGATTATGGATTCAGCAATCACATCACACGTCTTCGTCTAAAAGAAGGCGTCTATTCTGGCTTCGTTGCGTTTTATCTAACGATGCTTCGAAATAGTGGATACTTTGCGAAACTCTGTACACGTTGGATCAATCAAGCGGCAATAAACACCGATACACTGAAGAAACAAACAATTCCCCTCCCGCCCCTCGCCGAACAACACCGCATCGTCGCCAAAGTGGACGAACTGATGGCAGTATGCGACCGACTGGAAGCGCAACTGCATGAACGCCAAACGCAGCACGCCATGCTTGCCCGCGCGGCGCTGACACGCTTTGCTGAAGCACCGACGCCAGCCAACCTCGAACTCCTGTTCCACGAATCCTTCGACATAGCCCACGCCGACCTGCGCAAATCCATTCTTACGCTTGCGGTTCAAGGGAAGCTTGTTCCGCAAGATTCGGAAGATGAACCAGCGGAGGAGTTGATTGCGCGCATCGCTGCCATTAGGCAAGGGCGTAAGGTAAAGCAATACGAAATGGTTTCTGCTGACGAAGCCCCTTACGAGGTACCGGACTCTTGGCTGTGGATTCGTCTTGGTGACATCTCACTTTCGAGCGACTCTGGCTGGAGTCCACAATGTCTTCCCGAAGCGCGTTCGGGGGAAAATTGGGGGGTATTAAAGGTCAGTGCTGTTTCGTGGGGTAAATTTCAGCCGGAAGAGAATAAGGCGCTGCCACCGGGCGCGACACCCCGGCCAGAGTGCGAAGTAAAAACCGGCGATTTTCTTCTCTCTCGTGCCAATACAGAAGAACTTATCGGTCGCAGCGTCGTCGTTGAAGCAACACCTCCTTGCCTGATGATGAGCGACAAGATTGTACGTTTTACGTTTCCAGACGATATATATAAACCATTCATCAACTTGGCAAACATCGCAGATCATGCTCGTGCCCACTACGTAAAAAACGCTTCGGGTACAAGCAGTTCGATGAAGAATATCAGTCGGGAAGTAATGTGCAATTTACCAATTCCCCTCCCTCCCCTCGCCGAACAACGCCGCATCGTCGCTGCTGTTGCCGAACTGATGTCCCTCGTCGACGCGCTGGAATCGCAACTCGCCACCGCCCGCGAAAACGCCGCTACACTGCTCGCTGCCGCCGTGGCTGAATTGACCAACGGAGCCGCGCCATACTGCCGCCCGGCTTCAACCCAACGGCCAAAACCAGATCACCAAAATGTCCCAACGACGGGTTAGAGCAGTTTCGATTGAGTTGTGTACTTTCTCCGCCTGTTACCCCCCACCCTAACCCTCCCCCGCTTGCGGGGGAAGGTTGGGATGGGGCAGACGGTGCAAAAATGTATGCAATTGAATCAAAAATGCTCTAAAAACTATTCGATGGTTTCCGCAAAGATAAGGCCGTAATTCCATTTCCACTTCAAGCGGTAAATTATTGAGGTGGTCCGTCATTACGCGCGTAGCCCGGTAGGTTGGGCATCGCTGTGCGATGCCCAACACCCGGATGAATCATGAGCATTGGGGTTCGCTTCGCTCACCGCCTAAAGCGAACGCGGGACAAGGTTCAATCCACCACCACGCACCCGCGAGGAGAAAATCCAAAGCCGCGAAGAATCGTAACGCTTTCCGTGCGTTTTAAATTTTCGATATTGCTCGAAGTCGAAATTCCGCTCCGCCACGACTTGCTGCACTGGGCTGATCGGCAATGAAGCCGAAGATAAATAAGCGATTACTCTACGGTTCTTTCAATGTCTTTCCGGATACGCCCCACTTTTTTCTCCACTTTGGTCATCTCGCGCACAAGGTAGCGGACATCGACGTTGATCGCATTCCCGCAGGCGCAGTTAATGATGGGGCTCTCTTTGAGGCTTCCTATGGTCGGGTTGTGCTTTCTTTTGCACTTGGGACATTCAATGCTTACATTCTTTGCGTCTAAAAGGCTCATGGCTGTTCCCTTTGTCAGGCTGTTGGTTGGCAATGCTTCTATTCTAGCACCGGTATGCCACTTTCTTCCGACCGGGTCGAGTCCGCCTAACTCTCATTGCGTTCAATCACAGTCCGCTTAAACCGCGAAACGCCCACCGCCACACCAACCAGCACCAGCATCACACCAAACCCGAACCAGTCGCCCCAGCGCAGGTACGGCGTATCGCCCTTGCGGCCGACGATTTCGGCCTCAAGAACGTCGGTGGTAAACCAGGGCAAATTTTTAACGACGCGACCGCGATGGTCGATCACAGCGGTGATGCCGGTATTGTTGACGCGCAGCATCGGGCGCGCGGTTTCAAGCGCGCGCACGGTAGCGATCCGGTGATGCTGCCAGGCCGCCATCGAGCGCCCGAACCAGGCGTCGTTGGTAAAGTTCGCCAGCAGCGTCGCCTGCCGCGCGCTTTGAATTTGTTCGGAGCCGAAAACATCTTCAAAGCAAATCGAGATCGCCACCTTTTCGCCTGCCACTGAAAACGGCGGCTGATCGGCAGCGCCTTCGCTCTGCCCGGCCAGCGGCATTGCGATCAACGCGTTCATCAGCGGCGCAACGATATTTTCAAACGGAATCTTTTCGCTGAACAGCACGAGATGGCGTTTGCGATACACATTGAGCGGCGATTGCCCCAGGCTGAGGACACTGTTGAAATATTCGTCGCGCCCTTTGATGTTGACGCGGCGCGTAAACATACCGATGAGAAAATCGGCCTGCCGCTCGATACCCATCTGCGTGAAGGCGATCACTTCTTCTTCCGGCACCTGATCGGCGAAATCGGGGAATGCGCTCTCCGGCAACATCACCAAACGCCCCTGACTTTTTTCGGCGAGGTGGCGGTAGCGCGCATACGTTTCGCCGAGAAACGCCGGATCGAATTTGATGTCTTGCGCGATATTGCCCTGGATCAGCGATACCGGCAGCGGCTCGCCCACCGGTTCGCTCCATTCGATAACATTCAGGATGAATCCGCCGATCAACAACGGCAACGCTATAACCGCGCCGATAGGTTGTTTTTCGCGCGCGGCCGCTAACGCGGCCGCAAACGCCACACATACAACGCTCGCCAGATACACGCCGCCGAGCGGAATATAGCCCCGCAGCAAACCGGGCGTCGCTTGTGTATAACCCATCGCCAACCAGGGCAACCCCGAAAAAAGATGCGCGCGCAAGAGTTCGGACAATCCCCACAACGCCGGGATAACCAGCAGCCGTGCGCCGCCGGTAAAAAACCGCACCGCGAGATAGCCGACCAGTGCCGGATAAAGCGCCATGTAAGCGATCAGCAGCAGCATGAGCAACACGGCGATCCATGTCGCCATATCACCGAATGTCGTCAGCGCGATGTATATCCAGTGAATGCCGCCGCCGAACAAGCCAAGGCCGTAAGCAAACCCCAGCACGAACCCGGCACGCGGCGCATTAGTACGTTGCCACAGCCCGATCAACCAGGCCAGCGACACGATCGGCAGAAGCCACACCAACCCGGCTGTCCCGCTAGGGAGCGCTTCGGCAGGAAGAAAAGCCGGAACCGCCAGCGCGCCAAGCAGTAGCGCCAAAAAGCTGTGACGATAACGAAGCAATCGAGATAAGGAAGCGCTCACGAAGCAATGTCTGAATTGTGGTTGCCTATTTTAACCGCAAAGAGCTCAAAGAATTCTCGCACGAAAGTGCGAAAGGCACGAGCTCCCTCCCCTTCAAGGGGAAGGTTAGGATGGGGATAGGGTTTTCACTTTCCACTTTCCACTTTCCACTTTCCACTTTCCACTTTCCCCTCTCCCGGCCTTCGCCCACCCTCTCCCACAAGGGGAGAGGGTTGGATTCTGTGGCACCGCTTCACTACGCGCAGAATGATTGCTGTTATCTCCCACGCCTCCGCGTGAATAAAAAAACCGTCATTGCGAGTGAAGCGAAGCAATCCAGAAAATATGTACAACAAAAAGCGCTGGGTTGCTTCGCCACTTCGCTCCTCACAATAACGTCGATTCTTCTTTACGCTCTATGTGTTCTTTGCGGTCAATCGTTTTTCAGCACCGACTTTGGTCACTTGCAACGTGTGCAACCGACGACTATCCACGCGCGTTACCCGGAAATGAAAATCGTCGAGCGTGATGGTTTCGCCGCGTTTCGGCAAACGGCCAAGTGCGTGTAGTACCAGACCGCCGACGGTATCGACCTCTTCATTCGAAAACGTCGTTCCGAACTGCCCGTTGAAATCGGCGATTTCAGTGTGCGCTTTGACGCGATAGCTGCCGTCTTCCTGCGCGATGATGTTGGTTTCGGCGTCGTCGAAATCGTATTCATCTTCAATGTCACCGACGATTTGTTCGAGCACGTCTTCGATAGTCACCAGCCCCGATACGCCGCCGTATTCATCGACGACGATGGCGATGTGATTGCGGTTGGCGCGAAATTCGCGCAACAATACATTGAGCGGTTTGCTTTCCGGCACGAACACCACCGGCCGCAGCGTGTCGCGCAGATCGAAGGTTTCGGGATTGGCGTAATAGTTGAGCAATTCCTTCGCAAGCAAAATGCCGATCACGTCATCCTTGCTTTCGCCGATGACCGGAAAACGCGAATGCCGCGTTTCGATCACGAACGGAATGAAGGATTCGGGGTCATCTTCGATATCGAGGCAATCCATTTGCGCACGCGGAATCATGATGTCGCGCACGGTACGCTCGGAAACGTCGAGCACGCCCTCGATCATCGACAGCGCATCGGCGTCCAGCAGTTTGCGTTCAAAAGCACCGCGCAACAGTTCTTGCAAATCCTCTTGCAATTCCTGGCGATTTTCGGGTTCGTGAAAAAGGAACGCGGAAATGCGTTCTTTCAGAGTTGGTTTGTTAGGATGAGGTGTGTTACGTTTAGGCTCTGGGTCCATGGAATACGCCGGGATCAACCCCGGAAAGTGTCGGAATAGGGATCAGGATACCCTAAATGAGCGAGAATTGCAGTCTCGCGGGCTTCCATTTTTTGCGCATCGCGGTCTTTTTCGTGGTCATATCCCTGTAAATGCAACAAACCGTGCACGACCAGATGCACGCAATGGGCGCGCCAGGGCTTGCGCTGCGCCCTGGCTTCGCGCAGCAGGACGGGCATACACAGCACGATGTCGCCCGCAATGTTGTCTGCGTTTTTCCCCGTACCGCCAAAACCACTCCGACCATAGGGAAATGTCAACACATTGGTTGCATAATCTTTACCGCGGTAATCGCGATTCAATAAGCGCCCTTCTCGCGCATCGACAAAACGCAACGTCACTTCGACATTATTCTCCAGCGCCGCCAGCGCCCAGCGCCGCAACGTCGCGCGCACCGGGAGGGGATGCCGGGACGCTTGTTGAACACACAGTGTCAATGTCGGTGTTTGGGGTGATGGTTTCATGAGCGTGGCGCTTTCGTTGATAAGCGTCGGCGTGGCGCGCCGCTGCCGCCTGGTTCACGGTCTTGTTCATATTTTGCATACGCTTCGACAATGCGCTGCACGACCGGATGGCGCACCACGTCAACGCTGGTGAAATACGAAAAAGCAATGCCGGAAACCTTGTACAGAATCGCTTCGGCCTCGATCAACCCCGAACGCTGAGCGCCCGGTAGGTCGATCTGCGTAATATCGCCGGTCACCACCACTTTCGCGCCGAAGCCGACGCGCGTCAAAAACATTTTCATCTGCTCCGGTGTGGTGTTCTGCGCTTCATCGAGAATGATGAAGGCGCCGTTCAAGGTACGTCCGCGCATGTACGCCAGCGGCGCGATTTCTATCGTCTGTCGTTCGAGCAACCGCAGCGTTTTGTCGAAACCGAGCAGATCGTAGAGCGCGTCGTACAACGGCCGCAGATACGGATCAACTTTCTGCGCCAGATCGCCCGGCAAAAAACCCAGGCGTTCGCCCGCTTCTACAGCAGGCCGCACCAGCACAATTCGCTGCACGGCGTCGCGCTCCAGCGCATCAACTGCCATCGCTACCGCCAAGTAGGTTTTGCCGGTGCCGGCAGGGCCGATGCCAAAAGTAATATCGTGCGTTGCAATCGCGTCGAGATAGGTTTGCTGGTTCGCGGTGCGCGCTTTCAGCGTCGCTTTGCGCGTGTGCAAATGTGTCACCGTCGTTGGCGACGATATTTTCGCGTCGCTTGTTGCATCCTTCTCTACCCTTTTTTTCGCCGCACTTTCCGCCAACATCAGTTGTACTTCTTCCAGGCTCAACGATTTTTTTGCTTGCGCATACAACGCCTGCAAAACCGCTGCCGCCCGCCCGGTGTCCGCCGCCGCGCCATGAATGCGAAAAACGCCATGTCGGTGTTGAAGCGTCACCCGCAGCGCCGTCTCGATTTCCCGCAGATGCGACTCCATCGGCCCACACAAATATTGCAGCCGTTTTCCCGTTGCCGGAAATTCAAGGCTCAGTTCCGACGCTGATGCTTTCTCTTTTCCGCTCATGCTTTCCTTTCGCGCGATGTGTCCGTTTGGTGCATAGATACCCTCTTTCAATTCAAGCGCGTTTCAGGCATTCCCATTGATGCGAGATAGGGTTTTTGGGTTCGCCATGCGTTGACAGCGAGGGTCAACCGGTCATCGAGGAAACGTAAAGCTTCGGCCAAAAGAGGCTCCGGTATTCCATAAGCGGCTTCGGCGATACTCCCTGTAATCGCAGCAAGCGTATCGCTGTCGCCGCCCAGCGAAATCGCGTTGCGAATGGCGTCCTCAAACCCATTGCTCTCCAGAAAAGCGATGATCGCCGGCGGCACGGTTCCTTGGCAACTCACATCAAACTGATAGGTGGAGCGAATTTCATCGAGCGTACGGGTCAGATCGTAGCCGTATTTATTTTCCACATACGCCTTGATGCCGGCCTTGTCCGTTCCTGTTCGGGCGAGATAAATCGCCGCTGCGGTTGCTTGCGCTCCTTTGATCCCTTCGGGGTGATTATGGGTCACGGCAGCAGAACGCTCGGCCAAGTCTTCGGCGTCAGCAAGAGATTTTGCGTACCACGCACAGGGCGCAACTCGCATGGCGGAGCCATTGCCCCAACTGTTGTACGGCTCGCGGTTGTCAAGCTTTACCCAGCGATGGAAATGGCGGCCATAGCCACAACGCGGGTATAGCTTGCCATACTTTTTCATGGCGTCGATGAAGTCATCGGAGGCTCTTCCGTTCGTCAGGGCTTCTGCCACAGCAATAGTCATCACCGTGTCGTCAGTGAAATGGCAACGCTCGTTGAAAAACGGAAACGTTTTCGTCTTGATGTTGTGCCATTCGTAAATCGAACCCACGATGTCGCCAATGATGGCTCCAAGCATGATCGTCTCCTCTTCGCTCGCTATTCCGCATGCCTGATGAACAATTCCGTCCATCTCCCTTCAAGGCGTTATCCGTATCATCGACGCTTGCAGCGCCTGCGTCAACAATACCCGAACCTCCTCTAGATGCGCGATGGTTTCCGGCGTTGCTTTTTTCGGCATCCGCGCTTGCATTTGAGCTTGCCTTTTTTCAATCTCCGCTTTGAGTTGCCCTGCTTCCAGACGAAACAACGCACGAGCATCCGCCGGATAGGTCGGCGACGCCGCCAACAACGGCGCGGCAATTCGGCGGGCGTGCTCGCGTTGCAGGTTACGGCGCGTCAGCGAAATGTCGTCGTTGCCTTTCAACTCGCTCCAGATCGCCTGTCGCAGGGTCGAATACAATTCACCGAGCGTCAACACATCGTCGCCCGCCGCGCTCTTCGCCAGATTGTTCAGCAAGCGCTGCGCCGTCCGTTCGCTCATCAGCGGATCAAGTGCCTTTTTGTGTAACGATAACACCATTTGATCGACCGCCACATCGGTCGTCACCATCGGCGCTCCCAAAGTCTCCGCGTTCAGTTTGTCGAACGCGCTCGCCGCCAGATGGCGCAGGAAAACCGGCGAGAATGCGATGCTGTCCGCCGACAACACCTCATGCGCCAAGAATTGCAGCGCCTGTCGTTGCTGCGCCGCTGCAATCGGCGTCAACGGGTCCACCGCATCACCGGCGCGCGCGGTTCGCAGCCGCGCACCGCCGACATAACGCGCCGCAAATGTCACCGCTTGTTCCGCTCCTCTCATTCCGCGAGCGAAATTGCGCCGCAACAAGGCATAGCGCGTTCCTTCGGGCAAAGTCATCGCCTCGCTGCGCGCCCACAATTCTTTGGAGAGCGTCATCCGTTTTTGCGCATACGCCAGCGGATCGTTTCCCAGATCGTTGGTGTTGACTTCAGGATCAAGCGCCGACGGCATCGCATCTTCATCGGTCGCGTAGGCAAGTTGCAGATCGTCGATTCCGCGTTGCGCAATCCGCGCCAACGCCGCCGCTTCTTCGTCCTCCGGCCATGTGCTGTAACCGTATTCAATCGCCCAGTAGTCATAAGGCCCAAGCGTCGTCATCTGATAAGCGCCCTGCGGCTTGCCGGACAGCGCCAGATTCCAGGGCAGATATTCCATGATCGAGCCGCCGAGTCCGTGCGTTTCCGTAAACGTTTTGTCGGCCAGTTGCACTTCGTTGTACGCTGTTGACGCATGAAAATTGTGGCGCAAGCCGAGCGTGTGGCCGACTTCGTGCATTGTCACGCTTTTCAGATAATCGAAAACAAAACGCTGTGTTGTGGCGTCTTCCGGCACAACGTCACCGCGCAACGCCAGCAACGACAATCCGAACTGCGCTTCCTGCATCGCCGTCGCGCCGACCATACACGCTTGTTCCGATGGCGCCCTGCCTGTTTTCCACGAAGCAAGTTCAGCTCCCGCTTCGCTCGTTTGCCCGCCGCCAATCGCTTCGCTGAAAATCGACGCCACCGCCCGCACCTGACTGGCGTCGAGCCCAATGTCGGCATCGAGAATTTCGCCGGTGCGCGGATCGACGACAGAAGGGCCGATGCCGCCGAATGCCGTTTTCGCCGTCGTCAACCAACGGATCGACGGACGTCGCAAATCACTGGTCGAAAACGTTGCGTCGTCCGGTTCGATTTCAACGCGAATAACATCTTTGAAACCGATCCGCTCAAACGCTTTGTTCCACTCCAGCGCTCCTTCACGAATCGGCTGACGGTAACGCAACGGAATCGTTCGATCCAACCAAAAAATGATCGGCGTCACCGGCTCGGAAAGCGCCGCGCTGGGGTCTTTTTTCTCAAGCCGCCAACGATTGATCAAGCGGACAATCGGCAACCGTGCATCGTTATCGGTGAAATCCAGTTTTTCAGTCTGAAAAAAACCGACGCGTTCATCCGCCAACCGCGTTTTCATCGGCGTTTCCGGCAACGGCGCCAGCGAATAATGAAAACCGAGAAAGAGGCTGCGTACATCCGGCAACACCGATGGCAATGTCGGAGCGCCCGGCGACGGCATTGGCTCTTCGCCGTGATGCCCCATCGGCGGCATGGCAACCCGCGACAGCGCATAATGCGCATTGACATCGAAAGTCAACAGCGCGTCGGAAGCTTTCGCGTCGGCGAGATACGAATGGCGTGCGTCGAACGCATAACCCTGTCGATAGCTCTGTTCCAACGCTTGCGCCGCAGCAGGCATATCGTTGACAAACAGCGCGTTTGCCTCGACCAGTATCGAGTCGCGCTCAGGATGAGGCAACGACGCAAACGGCGTACTCGCCAGCAAGCTGTCGGAAAATGATCGTGCAACAGCCAATGCTTCCGGCGTCCCCGGCGCTGCGGTGTACGCCATATTTTTTTCGAGCATCTGCACCGTTCGCCCGACTTTACGAAACTGCACAACACCCTGTACGCCTGCCGGATAAGTCATCATACCGCCGAAAAAACGGTTTTCACCAATACCACGATCGAGATTCGATTTGAGGTAAAACAGCCGATCGAAATCTTTCGGCATCAACTCGATCCACACCTTGTCGTCTTTCCGGTAAATCTTTAAAAAACCATCGAGCTTCTTCGCGTCCTCGATCACGTTATCAAACGGTGGTTCTTTGCCAGAAGGCTTGACTTCGGGTTTCTTGGTTGCCTCTTTGTCGTCGTCAGCGCCTTTGGCTTCGCTGCTGCTCTGAGCTTCCGCTGGCGCTCCCCCTTTCGCGCGCTCCGTTTCGCTTCCTGCCGTTTCATTGCCTGACAGCGGGCGAGTACTCGCGCACGCTGTCAGCCACAAAACACTTACAAGTACACCCCAACGTATTTTCATTTGCCCTCTTTCGTTTTTTCTTCCATCTTTCGCATAGCCGCCAGCTCACCGCGCAGCGAATGCGGCAACGCCGCCGTGATGGTTACCTCGACATAGCGGCCGATCAGCACTTTATCACCGGAAAAATTCACCACCCGGTTGTTATCGGTGCGTGCCTGCAATTCCTGCGGGTCTTTCACCGCCGGACCAGTCACCAGCACGCGTTGTGTCGATCCCACCATCGCTTCGCTGTATGCCAGGTATTGCGCATCAAGCAATGTTTGCAACGCTTCAAAGCGCTGTTGCTGAACAGCGCGCGGCACTTGCTCATCAAGTTCCGCCGCCGGCGTACCCGGTCGCGGGCTGTAAATAAAATTGAACGCGCCGTCGAACTTCACATCGCGCACCAGTTTCAACGTCGCCTCGAAATCGGTATCGGTCTCACCGGGGAAGCCGACGATGAAATCGGACGTCAACGACAACTGCGGCCGCACCGTGCGCAGCTTGCGCACAATGGATTTGTATTCGAGCGCAGTGTAGCCGCGCTTCATTGCCGCCAGAATACGGTCGGAGCCCGATTGCACCGGCAAGTGCAATTGCGACACCAGCTTTGGTATTTTGCCGTAGGCCTCAATCAACCGCGCCGACATCTCGCACGGGTGCGAAGTCGTATAGCGCAATCGCTCGATTCCCGGCACCTCTGCCAGATATTCGAGCAACTCCGCCAGATCGGCCGTTTCCGCCGTATCGCCTTTTTTACCGCGATAGGCGTTGACGTTCTGTCCAAGCAGCGTGATCTCCTGCACGCCCTGATCGGAAAGATCGACGACCTCCACCAGCACGTCCTCGAACGGCCGCGAGATTTCTTCGCCGCGCGTGTAAGGCACCACGCAATAGGAACAATATTTGCTGCAGCCTTCCATAATCGACACGAATGCCGACACGCCCTCAACGCGCGGCGGCGGCAAACGGTCGAATTTTTCGATCTCGGGAAAACGAATGTCCACCTGCGCCCGGCCACTCGCTCGCTTGGCAGCAATCAACTCCGGCAAACGATGCAAGGTCTGCGGGCCGAACACCACATCGACGAACGGCGCCCGCTTCACAATCGCCTCGCCTTCCTGCGACGCCACGCAACCGCCAACCCCGATGATCAACTCCGGTTTGTCTTTTTTCAACAAACGCACGCGCCCCAGATCGTGAAACACTTTTTCCTGCGCCTTCTCACGCACAGAACAGGTGTTGAACAAAATAATGTCCGCTTCTTCGGGGCGCTCGGTCAACGTCACCCCCTCAGCGTCGGCGAGAAGATCGGCGATACGCGCCGAATCGTATTCATTCATCTGGCACCCAAAGGTACGCAGGTACAATTTTTTCATAACTTACAAAAATACAAAAGCAAAAACATGAAACATTTTAACCGTAAAGAACGTATAGGGCGTAGAGAAAAATGCTGGCTTCTCGCGCTTATTTCTTGCTTAAGGCGATAACGGGCCATTTTCATGCGAAGATGCGAAGAGCGACTTCGCCATTCCCACGAAAGCGCACTGCTGTCCAGAATATTTCTATGTGCGCGGTCAGCTTTGAGCGGTTGGGCTTATCGTTCCCCTCTCCCGTGCGGGAGAAGGTGGCCGAAGGCCGGGAGAGGGGAACATTTTTCGCGCCTTCGCGTAAGCCTGAAACAAATCATGAGTATCTTCAATATAAACCGGCGCTATAATGACACCCCGTTTCCGCCAATCCGCTCATGCTCGGCCTCGACCAATCGCTGCTGTTTCTTGCCGCCGCCGTGCTGTTGACGCTTGCGCCCGGCCCTGACAATCTGATGGTCATCAGCCTCGGCATGGCGCGCGGCCGCCGCGCCGGCGTCGCCTTCGGGCTGGGCTGCGGCCTTGGCTGCTTGAGCCACACGTTGCTGGCAGTCCTCGGTGTCTCCGCCGCCATCGCCGCCTCGCCCCACGCTTTCATGGCGCTGCGAATCGTCGGCGGCGCTTACCTGATCTGGCTTGGCGCCAACGCGCTGAGAAGCACTTGGCGGCGTCCGATCGAACCTATCACCGTTTCTGCCGAAACATCTTCGGCTCCATTGGCGCCGGCGTTTCAACAAGCAAGTACGCTGACGCTGTTCACGCGCGGGCTGATCGCCAACGCGATCAATCCGAAGGTCATCCTTTTTTTTCTGGCTTTCCTGCCGCAATTCGTCAAACCGGCGAACGGCAGCGTCGGTTTGCAACTGGCGTTGCTGGGCCTGTTGTTCACTCTACAGGCGGTACTGATTTTTTCAGTGATCGGCTTTCTCGCCGGCAGCCTTGGACAACAACTGGCGCGCAATCCACGAATTGGCCTCTGGCTCGACCGCCTCGCCGGCGTGATTTTTGTTGGGCTGGGGCTGCGGTTGTTGTGGTAACCAGGAGGCAGAAAGCCGTCACAGGCTGTGGTGAGCACAGCGAACCACAGCGTTTTTTAACCGTAAAAGGCACAATCCCAGCGTAACGCCACCTCCCCTTTCAGGAGGGAGACCCGCGTTACTCTTCACTGCTCCGCATCTCCGCATAACGTGGCGTTTTTCTGATACCTGATTCCTGTGCGATGTCACGCCCGCGCGTTCAGCATCGCCACCGCTGGCAACTCTTTTCCCTCAAGAAATTCAAGGAACGCGCCACCGCCGGTCGAAACATAGCTGATGTTCTGCGCCACGCCGAATTTGGCGATCGCAGCCAGTGTATCGCCGCCGCCAGCAATCGAAAAAGCCGGCGAGCGCGCGATGGTTTGCGCCAATGAGCGCGTTCCTCCGGCGAAAGCGTCGAACTCGAAAACGCCGAGCGGTCCGTTCCAGACGATGGTGCCCGCCGACATGAGTAACGGCGTCAACATTTCCATCGTGCGCGGGCCAACATCGAGAATGAGATCGTCGTCAACAACCTGATCAATGCCTTTTGTCTCCGCCGCCGCATCGGCAGAGAACGATTGGGCGCAGACCGCATCAACCGGCAGCGGAAACTTGCCGGGGAAATCGTGCAACAACGCTTTGGCTTCGTTCACCAGATCAGGTTCCGCCAGCGATTTACCGACCGGAAATCCCTGTGCAAGTAGAAACGTGTTGGAAATACCGCCGCCGACAATCAAGGTGTCCACTTTTTCCGCCAGCGCGCGCAACACGGTGAGCTTGGTCGATACTTTCGATCCCGCGACAATCGCCACCATCGGCCGCTTCGGCGCGGCCAACGCCCGGCTTAACGCATCCAGTTCCGCCGCCATCAACGGCCCGGCGCACGCTACCGGCGCATAAAAGCCGATACCGTGCGTGGTCGCTTCGGCGCGGTGCGCCGTTCCGAACGCATCGTTTACATAGACATCGCACAGCGCCGCCATTGAACGAGACAAACTTTCATCGTTCTTTTTCTCGCCTTTGTTCATCCGGCAATTTTCGAGCAACACGAGGTCGCCCGGCTTCAGCGTTTTTTGCCAGGACGTATCGCTGACCCAGTCGCGGATCAACGGCGCCGGCTTCTTCAGCAATTCCGACAGCCGTTGCGCCACCGGCGTCAACGAATCTTCGGCGCGCCACTCGCCTTCGGTCGGTCTGCCAAGATGCGAGGTCACCATCACCACCGCACCGCGCGCCAGCGCCTCTTCAATCGCCGGAAGCGATGCGCGAATGCGCGTGTCGTCGGTAATCGCGCCCTGATCGTCCTGCGGCACGTTCATGTCAGCGCGAATGAAAACGCGCTTGTTGCGAACATCAATATCGGAAAGACGTTTGAACTTCATCATGGTTCAATCTCCTTTAATCAGCCGAGGAATCGTTGTGCTGTCTCCCCTCTCCCGCTTGCGGGAGAGGGTGCCCCAAAGGGACGGGAGAGGGGAAAGATTCACTTCGCCCGCATCAGCGCCACAGTCGTATCGAGCATCCGGTTCGAGAAACCCCATTCGTTGTCGTACCAGCTCGATACTTTGACCAGGCGACCGCTGACTTTGGTCAATGTCGCATCAAAGATCGACGAACGCGCGTCGTGGTTGAAGTCCATCGACACCAGCGGCGCTTTGTTGTAACCGAGAATGCCGACGAGCGGCCCTTGTTCGGAGGCAGTTTTGAGGATCGCGTTCACTTCATCAACGGTGGTGTCGCGCGCCGCGATAAACGTCAGATCGACAACGGAAACATTGATCGTCGGCACACGCATCGCAAAACCGTCCAGCTTGCCGTTGAGTTCCGGCATCACCAGACCCACCGCCGCCGCCGCGCCGGTTTTGGTCGGGATCATGCTCATCGTTGCCGAACGGGCGCGCCGCAAATCGCTGTGGTAAACGTCGGTCAACACCTGGTCGTTGGTGTAGGCGTGGATCGTGGTCATCAGCCCGTTGACGACGCCGATTTTGGCGTGCAATGGCTGCACGATCGGCGCCAGGCAATTGGTCGTACACGACGCATTGGAAATCACCGTATCCGACGCTTTCAAAACCTGATGGTTGACGCCGTAAACAATCGTCGCATCGACATCGTTGCCGCCCGGCGCCGAGATGATCACTTTTTTGGCGCCGGCTTTAAGGTGCGCGCTTGCTTTTTCTTTGCTGGTGAAAAGTCCCGTACACTCCAGCACCACATCGACGCCCAATTCGCCCCAGGGCAACTGCGCCGGATCGCGTTGTGCAAACACTTTGATGCGGTCGCCGTTGATGATCATCGCGTCGCCATCGACTTCGATTTTACCCGGGAATTTTCCGTGCGTCGTGTCGTAGCGCGTCAAATGTGCGTTGGTTTCCGGGCTGCCCAAATCGTTGATGGCGACGATGTCGATCGGCGCTTTTTGATCGCTCTCATAAAGCGCCCGTAAAATATTGCGGCCGATGCGGCCATAACCGTTGATGGCGACTTTGATGGTTGTCATGATAGCTCCTTAGCTTAATTGAGTTGACTTCAACGAATACCGAGAATGCGGCGAGCCGTCGCCATCACATTCTCCACCGTAAAACCAAAATGTTTGAACAGCGCCGGCGCCGGCGCTGATTCGCCGAACGTGTCGATGCCGATCACCGCGCTTTGCGTGTTATCCAAAGCGCCGACATAACGATGCCAGAAATGCGTCGTCCCCGCTTCAATCGCCAGGCGTGGAGCGCCAGGCGGCAAAACCTGCGCGCGGTACGACGCGCCCTGTTGATCGAAACGCGACGTGCACGGCATCGACACCACGCGCACGGCGATCCCTTCTTTCGCCAGCGCTTCGCGCGCTTGCAGCGCCAGCGTCACTTCCGAACCGGTCGCGATCATCACGACTTTCTTTCCTTCACCCGGAAAATCAGCGAGCACATAACCGCCGCGAGAGATTGCGGCAAGCGCCTTGTCGTCACGTCCGACGAACGGTACATTCTGCCGCGTGAAAAGCAGGCAGCTCGGTCCGCCGTCGCGCAGCAGCGCCTGCTGCCAGGCCACCGCCGTTTCAACGGTGTCGCAAGGCCGCCAGACATCCATGTTCGGGATCAGTCGCAAGCTGGACGCGTGCTCAATGGATTGGTGCGTCGGTCCGTCCTCGCCAAGGCCGATCGAGTCGTGCGTAAATACGGAAATCACGCGCTGCTTCATCAGCGCCGCCATCCGCAACGCGTTGCGCGCGTAATCGGAGAACGTCAGGAAAGTCCCGCCATACGGAATGAAACCACCGTGCAGCGCCACGCCGTTCGCTATCGCCAGCATCGCGAATTCGCGCACACCGTAATGAATGTGGTTGCCTTGTCCGTCCGGCGTCAGCGCCCGGCTTCCTGACCAGTTGGTAAATACCGAGCCGGTCAAATCCGCTGAACCGCCGAGGAATTCCGGCAGATGCGGCGCAATCGCTTCGATCGCCTGCTGCGACGCCTTGCGCGTTGATACGGTTTCGGCTTTGCCGTTCTGCGTTGCAATGAACGCTGCCGTCACTTGTTCAAAGTCCGCCGGTAATTTCTTCTCCATCCGGCGGATGAATTCGGCAGCCAGCTTGGGATACGCCGCGCGATACGCCTCAAAGCGCCGCTTCCACTCGGCTTCGCTTTCGGCGCCCCGCGCCCGCGCGTCCCACGTCTGATATACCGACTGCGGAATTTCGAACGGCGCAGATGTCCAGCCCAGCGCCGCGCGGGTCGCGGCAATTTCTTTTTCGCCGAGCGGCGCACCGTGTGTGTCCGCCGTGCCGCCTTTGGTCGGCGCGCCTTTTCCGATTACGGTCTTGCAGCAAATCAAGGTCGGCTTTTCCTTTTCGAGCCGCGCCGCGCGAATCGCTGCATCGACAGCATCGACGTTGTGTCCATCGACACCGCGGATCACTTGCCAGCCGTAAGCCTCGAAACGCTTCGGCGTATCGTCGGTCAACCAGCCGCGCACATCGCCATCGATCGAAATACCGTTATCGTCGTAGATCGCAATCAACTTGCCCAGCTTCCAGGTGCCGGCCAATGAGCAAACTTCGTGCGACACGCCTTCCATCAGGCAACCGTCGCCGAGAAACACATAGGTGTGATGATCGACAATCGTATGGCCGGAGCGGTTGAACTGCGCCGCCAGCATTTTTTCGGTGAGCGCCATTCCAACTGCGTTGGCGATGCCCTGGCCAAGCGGGCCGGTGGTCGTCTCGACACCAGGCGTCGCGTCCACTTCGGGATGCCCCGGCGTCTTCGAGTGCATTTGCCGGAAATTTTTGAGTTCCCCCACTGGCAGATCGTAGCCGGTCAAATGCAGCAGCGCATATTGCAGCATGGAGCCGTGGCCGTTCGAAAGAATGAAACGGTCGCGGTCGTGCCAATGCGGATTACCGGGATGGTGCTTCAGGTGCCGCTGCCAGAGCGCCACCGCAATTTCGGCCATCCCCATCGGCATGCCGGGATGACCGCTTTTGGCGGTTTCAATAGCGTCGATGGCGAGAAAGCGCAACGCGTTGGCCAGATCGGAAACAGGAACAGGGGTTGATGTTGGCATGTTAAGAACCGATAAGAAACGGAATTAAGCGAAAATAAGCATAGCGAACCGCAAGACGTCTCAATGTTCACGTGACCCGAAGCTTAACGCAGAAGACGCCACCGCGTCACGGTGGCGCCGTCATATCCCGAAACATTTTCCAGCAGGCCGCCACCGACGGCGCCCACCCGGTATTTTTCTCTGCGCCCTTTTTTCTGCTCCCGTTCCACCCCGATTTTTTGTAGTTTTTTTCGCCTTTTCCATAAAAAAAGCTGCAAAATTCTTTGTTTTATAAGATAATGATAAGTTCCTTCGGCTTGCCGGAGGTTTGTGGGTGCCCTTCTGCTCGTCCGCGCGAGCGCCGTCTTTTTCCGGCGCTCTGCTCTGTGTACGGGGGTGGGGCTTTTCCTTTAAGGAGGGGAGAAACGTATGGACGGTGTCCATTTGTTAGGAGAGTGGTATGGCTGCCCTGCCCACACGCCGGAATTTAACCGTGCCGAGGCATTGCGCGAAGTTTGTCTGAAAGCCGTTGAGGTTGCCGGGCTGACCACTGTCGGAGAACGTTTTTATCAATTTGAACCGCACGGCGTTACCGGCGCCGTGATTCTGGCTGAGTCGCATCTGGCGATCCATACTTGGCCGGAATCGGGTTTCGTGACCGTCGATGTGTACGTCTGCAATTACACCACCGACAACACCGCCAAGGCGCAAAAACTCTACGACATCATCGAAGCCGTTTTCAAACCGGCGCGCGCGCACTCCCAAAAGATTCTGCGAGGCGGTAAGGATGGTTAAGCCGGCATCTCCGAATATTCCCGGAGATGCTTTGACAGAATCGCTGACGCCCGATTGGGGCTTCTTCATCCGCTCGTCAAAGCAACATGAAGCCTTCCATTCAGGGCTACAGGAAGTCGAAGTGCACGACTCCGAATCGTTCGGCACCCTGTTTCGGCTCGATGGCCATTTCATGACCTCAGAAAAGGATGAGTTTTTCTATCATGAGAATCTCGTTCATATGGCTGCCATCACGCACAACGCCCCACGTCGCGCGCTCATCGTCGGCGGCGGCGACGGCGGTTCGGCCGAGGAGTTGTTCAAACACCCGGGCATCGAACATATTACGCTGGTGGAAATCGACCAGGCGGTGGTCGATATTTCCCGCCGCTATCTGCAGCGCGTACACCGTGGCAGCCTTGACGATCCGCGGCTCACGCTGAAAATCGAGGATGGTTTCGCCTACGTCAAAACCAGTACCGAGACATTCGATCTGATCGTGCTCGACCTGACCGATCCGGGCGGCCCGTCAACGCTGCTCTACACGCCAGAGTTTTACCATGCCTGCGCCGCCCGCCTGGGCGACAACGGCATCATGACTCTGCACATCGCCAGCCCGCTCGCCAACCCGGCGCAGATCCGCGAAACGCTGCTGCGTTTGTGCGAAGCCTTTAACCATGTCGTCCCCTACCTCACCTCGGTGCCGCTGTATGGAGGACTGTGGCTGATGGCGTTTTGCTCACAACGCGCCGATCCGCACCGACTGACTGCTGAGGCTGTCGAGATGCGGTTACAGGAACGCGGCATCCGTGACCTTCAGTATTACAACGGCGCGATGCACGGCGCGGCGCTGGCGTTGCCGAATTTCGTGCGGGCGTTGGCATCGCAATAAAAAACAAGTTGTGCGGCTTTTCACGACCCTCGTTTCAATTGCAGGAAAATCAGCGACGCGCACTGCGTCAATACACCAACCAAAAGATACGTCAGGTGAAACGCGCGCTCGACGCCAGCGAAACTGAACAGGTTGAGGAACACCGAAGACACGGCGACGCCGAGGCTCATCGACAACTGCATCACCACCGAAAAAAGACTGTTGCCGCTGCTTGCTTTTTCGGCGCCGAGGTCGAGCAACGTCAGCGTATTCATCGCCGTGAACTGGATGGAATTAATGAAGCCGAAAGCCCCGAGTTGCACGAGTAACAGCAACAGCGATGTTTCCGGCGTGACCAACATGAAGCCGACGATCATCAACCCCAGCAGTAACGTATTGATCGACAAAATCAGCCGGTATCCCCAACGCGACAGCAGAAACGTCACCACCGTTTTGGCGGAAATGGCGCTGGCGGCGGTGACGATCATCAGCAACCCGGCTTTCGCCGGCGGAAAGCCCAACACAAGTTGCAGAAAAAGGGGCATCAGAAACGGCATGCTGCCGCTACCAAGGCGGGCAAAAATATTGCCGAACGTCCCGATCGCATACGTCGGTATTCGGAACAGCGAGGGGCTGAACAGAGGTTGCTCGACCTTGAAAGCGCGCAGCCAGTAAGCGGTCTGTAACGCGCCGCCGGATAGCAACAGACACAACGACAGCGCCGTCGATAGCGCCCGCTCGCTGAACCCCTGCAACGCCAGCGAAAGCATCAACAGTCCGCCGCCGAAGAAAGCAAAACCCGACCAATCGAAAACGGCAGTCGATTGCCGGAAATTGGCCATCTTCTTCGAAACGCCCCATAAACCAATCGCGCCAACCGGCAAATTGATCAGAAAAATCCAATGCCAGCCGGCGTATTGCGCCAGCCACCCACCCAGCGCCGGCCCGATCAGTGGGCCGACCAATCCGGGGATGGTGACGAAGCTCATTGCCCCCACAAAATCCTGCTTTGAAAACGCCAGCAACACCACCAAACGCCCGACCGGCATCAGGAACGCACCGCCTATCCCTTGAATGACGCGAGCGCCGACCAGTTGCCACAGCGTCGTCGATAACGCGCACAACAGTGAGCCAATACAAAACAAAACAATAGCGGCGAGAAAAATTCGTTGTGTACCGAAGCGATCGGCGAGCCAGCCCGACGTAGGAATCAGCAGCGCAACGGTCAGGATGTACGAAATGACCACCATCTGCATTTTCAGCGGGCTGGTGTGGAGGTCAACGGCAATGGACGGCAGCGCCGTGTTGAGAATCGTTGCATCGAGCGACTGCATAAAAAACCCGATGGCAATGATAAGAAGCAATGCTCGCTGCGAGTGGCTTGCCATGATATGCGTCGGCGCACAGACAGCGCGCATCCGAACTTCAATCAACTGGAGGCGGAGGTCGGAATCGAACCGGCGTAGACGGCTTTGCAGGCCGCTGCATGACCACTCTGCCACCCCGCCCAGGGGAGAAATCGCGAGTGGATAATTATCGCATGGTTCCGAAAAGTTCACAACGGCAACAGTTGAGCCTAACCTTCGCCGCCACGCTCATGACGAAAAACGCTTCCTGCCTTGAACCACCGCGCCCCAAAAGTTCCGCCCTGCCCTTTTGTTCAGAATTGAACTTCCAGCGCCTTACACAAAAACCTCATCAGCGGCGCCGTTTCCGAAAAACGCCGCGCCGTCAGCTTGACGAAATCCGCCGAAATCGTTTCCTCTTTCGACAGCGGCGCCACAGCGATGAAATCCTTGCGCTTGAGGTCGTCGATCGCCACATGATCGGCGGCAAAACCGCGCGGCGGCCGGATCAATGTATCGCCGTCCAGCGCCCAGCACTTATTGAATTTTTTATCATCGCGCGCCTCGAACCATTGCTCCGGGTCCAGCGCGACGGCGTTGCGTATCTTCCAGAGCACGTCTGCTTCCGGATGCCAGCAACCCGCCGCGAAGAAACATTCGTTGTTCGCAATATGTACGTAGAAACCCGGCGCATGAACATCCTTGCCAAGCTCATGCCGAAATTGAATCCCAATGTTGGTTTTGTAGGGCGTTTTATCGTTCGCATAGCGCGTATCGCGATAAACCCGCATCAACGAGCCACCGACCTTGCGGGCGTCGGCGCGGAAGTGCGGTGCAAACTTCTTCAGCCGCGTCGCCATGGCGTCGATAAAATCCAGCGCCGGTTCGCGCACCAACGCTTCATAGCGGGGTTTATTCTCCGTGAACCAGGGGCGGTTGTTGTTGGCTTCCAGTTCGGTGAGAAATTGGAACGTGTTTCGGGTAAAGGTAAACATTGCAACGCTCCTTCGGAGAAACAGGTGTTTTACAACAGAACAGGATTTATCTTACACCTGCCACCGAGCTATTGAACAGCGTTGGGTCAGCGCACCCCGTACCGTCGTTCCTACAGCTGTTCTCATAATCTCTTTTAAAGGAGCGGCTGCCGAAGGCAGGCGGGGTTTGTTGCCCCGCCCACCATCCCCCCCGCAAGCGAGGGAAGGAGCTTTTCTTTTTCGTAGCTTCGTTCCTCCGTGTGAAATACAAGCGCCGTCATTGCGAGAAGCGAAGTGACGAAGCAATCCCGTGTTGTTTCAATGCGCCAAGTTTCTGGATTGCTTCCCGCCACGCTTCGCTCGCGACTGAAAGCCGCTCGCAATGCGTCTTGCCTATGCAAATACCAGTACGCAGGAAGGGAGAGCGTTTCTTAATCCCAACTCAGCGTTCCGCCTGTCTGATACTCCGTCACTCGCGTCTCGAAAAAGTTCTTTTCCTTCTTCAGGTCGATGACTTCCGACATCCACGGGAACGGATTGTCGGCGCCGGGGAAAAGCAAATCGAGGCCAATTTGCTGGCAACGCCGGTTAGCGATGAAGCGCAGGTACTCTTTGAACATCGGCGCGTTAAGCCCCAACACGCCGCGCGGCATGGTGTCTTCCGCGTAAGCGTATTCGAGATCGACCGCTTTTTTGATGAGATCGCTGATTTCCTGTCTGAATTCGGGCGTCCACAAATGCGGGTTCTCCAGTTTGATGGTGTTGATCATGTCGATGCCGAAGTTGCAGTGCATCGATTCATCGCGCAGAATGTACTGATACTGTTCGGAGGCGCCGACCAGTTTGTTCTGGCGTCCAAGCGCCAAGATTTGCACGAAACCGACGTAAAAAAACAAGCCTTCCATGATGCAGGCGAAAACAATCAGCGACTTCAGCAATTTCTGATCGTTCTCGACGGTTCCGGTCTTGAAAGCCGGATTGGTCAACGTGTCGATAAACGGCATCAGGAACGCGTCTTTTTCCGCAATCGACTTGATTTCGTGGTAAGCGTTGAAAATTTCGCCTTCGTCGAGACCGAGACTTTCAACGATGTATTGGTAAGCGTGCGTGTGAATCGCTTCCTCGAACGCCTGCCGCAACAGGTATTGACGGCACTCCGGCGCAGTAATGTGGCGGTAGGTGCCGAGCACGATGTTGTTCGCGGCCAACGAATCAGCGGTAGTGAAAAAACCGAGGTTGCGAATAACGATGAGTCTCTCGTCATCGGTCAATCCGTTCGGGTTTTTCCACAGTTCGATGTCGCGTTGCATGTTGACTTCCTGCGGCATCCAGTGATTCGCGCAACCAGCAAGATATTTGTCCCATGCCCAGTTGTATTTGAACGGTACGAGCTGGTTGACGTCGGCCTTGCCGTTGATGATGAGCTTGTCTTCGACGCGCACGCGACGGGTTGCGATGTGTTTTGCGGCGGCTTCGGCCAGCGCGCGGTCGGTCGCGCTGGGCGCGGCGACTTCTTCAAAGGTTAGCATGGGGTTCTCCGTTTTTATCTCTGACTAAATAACTAAAAAAATTTTAACCGCAAAGAGCGCAAAGAATCTCTCACGCGAAGGCGCAAAGGGATATCGGGGAAGTATGCGTAGTCTGGACAAGCGAAGCGCCGTCCGGAAACCCTTTTTTGCTTTTTCCAGCTCCCTCTCCCACAAGCGGGAGAGGGAGCCCATCTTCGCGCCTTCGCGTGAAATGATTTTTTGATTCCTGATCTCTGGCCTCTGGTACCTGTCATTGGCATGCCTCACACGTCGGATCGTCGATCGCGCAGAATTTCGGCGCGGCGTCTTCCGTCGAAGCCGTCGGCGCATAGGCTGACACGGCATTCAATTCACCGCCACGACCGGTCGATTTTTCGGCGGAGCTGACGGCCAGCGCCCGCAGGTAATACGTCGTTTTCAGCCCTTTCGTCCAGGCGAGTTTGTAGGTGTCGTCGAGTTTTTTACCAGACGCGCCCGCCATGTAGATATTGAGGCTTTGCGCCTGGTCGATCCATTTTTGTCGGCGCGACGCCGCTTCGACGATCCAGTGCGGCTCAATTTCAAACGCCGTCGCGTACAGTTCGCGCAGAGGCGACGGCACGCGCTCGATCTTCGCCAGTGAACCGTCGAAGTATTTGAGGTCAGCGATCATCACGTCATCCCACAAATCCAGTTCTTTCAGATCATTCACCAGTTGTTCGTTGACGATGGTGAATTCGCCGGAAAGGTTCGATTTGACGTAAAGGTTCTGGTAATCCGGCTCGATGGATTGCGACACGCCGATGATGTTTGAAATGGTTGCGGTCGGCGCGATGGCAATACAGTTCGAGTTGCGCATTCCGCGCGCTTTGATCTGCTTGCGCAGCGCTTCCCAGTCGAGCGTTGAGGACGCATCAACATCGACATAGCCGCCGCGCGCTTCTTTCAGCAATGCGATGGAATCGTACGGCAGAATGCCGCGATCCCACAAACTGCCTTTGTAGCTTGAATAAACGCCGCGCTCCTGCGCCAGTTCGCTCGACGCCCAGTAAGCGTAATAACAGATTGCTTCCATCGAAGCATCGGCAAAACGCACAGCAGCGTCCGACGCATACGGCACGCGCATCAAGTGCAGACAATCCTGAAAACCCATCAAGCCGAGGCCAACCGGGCGGTGTTTCAGATTGGCGTTCTTCGCTTTGTCAACGGCGTAGTAGTTGATGTCAATCACGTTGTCGAGCATGCGCATCGCAGTACTCACCGTTTGTTTCAGTTTGTCGAGGTCGAGTTGCCAACGATCTCCCTCTTTTTTCATGTGGGCAACGAGGTTGATCGAGCCGAGGTTGCAGACGGCGATTTCGTCGGGGCCTGTGTTCAAGGTAATTTCGGTGCACAGGTTGGAGCTGTGAACAACGCCGACGTGTTGCTGCGGCGAACGCGCATTGCAGGGGTCTTTGAACGTAATCCAGGGATGGCCGGTCTCAAACAACATCGACAACATCTTGCGCCACAACTGCACGGCGGGCAGCTTCTTGAAAAGCCGAATCTCGCCGCGTTCGGCCTTCGCTTCATAGGCGACATAGGCTTCTTCAAATGCCTTGCCCCACAGGTCGTGCAAATCGGGCGCGTCGGCCGGCGAGAACAGCGTCCATTCGCCATTTTCCATCACCCGCTTCATGAACAGATCGGGAATCCAGTTGGCAGTGTTCATGTCGTGCGTGCGGCGGCGATCATCGCCGGTATTCTTGCGCAGATCGAGGAATTCTTCGATGTCAAGGTGCCAGCTTTCAAGATAACAGCACACCGCGCCTTTGCGCTTGCCGCCTTGATTCACCGCCACCGCCGTGTCGTTGACGACCTTCAAGAACGGCACCACGCCCTGCGAACGTCCGTTGGTGCCCTTGATGTGCGAACCCATCGCCCGCACGTTCGACCAGTCGTTGCCCAGCCCGCCGGCAAATTTCGACAACAGCGCATTCTCTTTGATCGCTTCAAAAATACCGTCGAGATCATCAGCGACGGTCGTCAGATAACACGACGACAGTTGTGAACGCTGCGCGCCCGAATTGAACAGCGTTGGCGTCGAGCTCATGAAATCGAACGACGACAACAGATTGTAGAACTCAATGGCACGGGCAGTGCGGTCTTTTTCTTTCAACGCCAATCCCATCGCCACCCGCATGAAAAAACATTGTGGTAATTCAAAGCGGCGGCCTTCGCTGTTGCCGTGACTGAAGCTGCGATCGTAGGGATCGTTCATAAAATAACGGTCGTACAGTGTTTGCAAACCGAGATAACCAAATTGCAGATCGCGCTCCGGTTTCAGCGCCGCACCGAGTTTGACGAGATCGAAAGTCGCCAGTTCTTTGTTCAGCAAACCGATTTTGATGCCGTGTGCGATGAATTTCGGAAAGTACGCCGGATACTGCTGTGCCATATCGGTTTGCGTCGCTGCGACGCCGAGCGCCTCGAAACGCAGCGAGTCAAGCAGCAAGCGCGCCGTCACGTAGGAATACACCGGGTCTTTTTCAATCAGCGTGCGACCGGCCAGCACCACCGCCTTGCGCACTTCGGCCATCGGCACGCCATCGTACAAATCCTTGCGCGTCGCTTTCAGAATGCGCTCTGGCTCTGCCGCCGCCAGTCCTTCGCACGAAGAGCGGATCAGATGCTCAAGTCGCGCGATGTTGAGCGGCTTCGACACACCGTCTTCAACGACATGCAACTCCGGCGCCGCCGCTCTTTCCACAACCGTCTGCGCGGCGGCAGCACGTTCCTGTGCCCGTCGCTCACGGTACAGCACGTAGGCGCGCGCGACTTCATGCTCGCCGCCACGCATCAGCGCCAGTTCTACCTGATCCTGGATTTCTTCGATGTGGATCGAGCCGCCCTCCGGCTTGCGCCGCATCAGCGCCTGAATGACGGTCTCCGTCAGTTTGGCAACCTGATCACGCATCGCAGCGCTGGTGGCGGCCTGCTCACCACGCACCGCCAGGAATGCCTTGGTCATCGCCACCGCAATCTTGCCGGGTTCAAAGCCAACCACCGACCCGTTGCGGCGGATCACCTGGTACCAAGCATAGCGCGGGTCAGCGAGCAAGGAAGCGGCAGACGCGGATGTGGCAGATGCTATTGACGGGGTTACTACAGATACAGACATGAAAACCTCAAAATCGAGTTGGAATAAATCGCTCACCGCGAAACGCCGGGCATGGTTTTTCCGGGGCATTCGCGCACCGCCACCGGTGCGGGAGCGCCTAGGAAATGGAAGGCGATGCTACTATATTTAGCGGAATTTTTCTATAGTTATCTATATATGGTAGTGATAAACAAAATGTTTTCATGGAAGAATTACAAAGGCATTATGCCTGAGGCACGCCGAAAACCCTGCCCAAACAATCAGATACGCGCATCTGTTCATATTCAAACACTTTCTCTTCACATCCTATCAACAGCCTTATTTGGAGTTATCCACAGGTTTTATTCATAAACTAAGAACGCGGGCGTCTCGCCAGCCCTGTCGGCCTCACGCGAAGTCGCGAAGAGTGCGAAAAAAGCTCCTTCCCCCGTGTGCGGGGGAATGCCCGACCGCGAGCAAGCCCACCGGCACGTCGATGAACTCCTTCCCCCGCGTGCAGGGAAAGGCCGGATGGGAGCGTCAGAGACCAGGCATCAGAAGTCAAAAATCAAGGATCAGATCAAGCGGCAGATTGCTGCCCCTGCGTCTCTATCGGTACGTTTTACCCGTAGGAAAAGCAATCAGCTTCCCGTCACGCCGCATGGATTCTACTATTCCACTTCACTTCGCACAGAATGGCTGACTTCTGATCCCTGACCTCTGACCCCTGATCCGTTATAATCCCCGCTTCCGCCGGTTTCGCGGCAGAGCGCCCGCCGTTTTCTGCCCGTCCGGTTTTCATTTGCCCGTGTTTTGCCAAGAGGCTTGCTTTGCGTCTGACCCATATCAAACTTTCCGGCTTCAAGTCGTTCGTCGATCCAACCACCATCGCTACTCCCGGCCAGTTGGTCGGGATTGTCGGGCCGAACGGTTGCGGTAAATCCAACGTGATCGACGCGGTGCGTTGGGTGCTCGGCGAATCGAAAGCCTCGGCGCTACGCGGCGAATCAATGCAGGACGTGATCTTCAACGGCGCCGGTGAGCGCAAGCCAGTTTCGCGCGCTTCGGTCGAGCTGCATTTCGACAACAGCGCCGGTCGCATCGGCGGTCAGTGGGGACAATACACCGAGTTGTCGATCAAACGGGTGCTGACCCGCGACGGCGACAGTACCTATTACATCAACAACATTCCGGTGCGCCGCCGCGACATTCATGACCTTTTTCTCGGCACCGGCCTCGGCCCGCGCGCTTACGCGATTATCGAGCAGGGGATGATTTCGCGCGTGATCGAAGCGAAACCGGAAGAATTGCGCGTTTTCCTCGAAGAAGCCGCCGGTGTTTCCAAATACAAAGAGCGTCGCAAGGAAACCGAAGGCCGCTTGTCCGACACCCGCGAGAATCTGGCGCGCATCGAAGACATCCGGCACGAGCTCGGCAATCAGTTGACGCATCTTGCGGCGCAGGCCAAGGTTGCCGCCGAATACCGCGAGCACGAAACGCGACTGAAGAATTCGCAGCACATGTTGTGGTATTCGAAACAGCAGGACGCTGCAAAAGCGCGCGAGCGCTGCCAGGCCGAAGTCGGCCAGTTGGCGGTTGCTTTTGAAGCGGCTCAAAGCGAAATCCGCTCGATTGAAACCAAACTCGAACATTTGCGTGACGCCCACTACGCTGCCAGTGACGCGCTACACGACAAGCAGGGCGCGTTCTATGCCACCAACTCGGAAGTTACCCGGCTGGAGCAACAACTGGCGTTCGCCCGCGAAAACGAAACGCGAATCGCCCAACAGGTCGAACACATCCACAAACAAGTCGAAGCGTTGACAACGCAGGAAGCGCAACTCGACAACGAACAGCTTTCGCTCGAAACCGCGCTTGAAGAAGCGTTAACGACGCATGAACACGCGCAGCAAGAAGAGCGCGAAGCGCAAACGGCATTGCCAGCGCTGGAAACCGCCGTGCGGGAAGCCGCGCGACAATTCTCCGAATTGCAGCAGCAGATGGCGCAACTGGAACAGACCGTGCGTGTCGCCGAAACCCGCCGCGACAACAGCCAGCGCACGACCGATCGTTTGCGACAGCGTCGCGAAAAGCTGGAAGCGGAACTCGCTGCAATGAGCGGGCCGGGCGTGGTGGCGGTTGCCGATGTCGAAGAACAGCTTGCGCAGGAAACCGCCGAATGGCAGAACCAGCAACAGGCGTTGGCTGATTTACAGCAGAACGTGCAGACCCTGCAAGGGCAACAGCGCGACGCGCTTGCGCATTGGCAGGCGCAAAACAAGGCGCTCACCGATCACACCGCGCGCCATCAGGCGTTGGCAGCGTTGCAAGCCAAAATCGGACATCCCAACGCCGATGCCTGGCTGACGCAGAAAGGCTTGAACGAAGCCGCCCGCTTGTGGCAGAAACTTGACGTTGAAACCGGCTGGGAAGATGCGCTGGAGGCCGCGCTGCGCGACCGTCTGAACGCGCTCGAACTGGATTCGCTGGCCGATGTAGCGCACTGGTTCAACAACGGCGATACAGCGCCGAAGATCACCGTGTTTTCGGCGCAGCGTTCCGGCGCCGCGCATGTCTCGCCGCCGAACGATGCGCTGTATCACAAATTGCGCATCAAAGATTCCCGCTTCGCGCCGTTGCTGGCCGATATGTTGTACGGCGTACGTTGCCGCGATTCGCTGGCGCAGGCGCTCGCCGATCGTGCTGATTTGCCGCCCGGCGGCAGTTTCGTGATTCCGCAAGGTCATATCGTCACCGCGCAAAGCATCACACTGTTCGCGCCTGACAGCGAGCTACACGGCGTCATCGTTCGTCAGCGCGAACTGGCGCAACTCGATGAACACATCGCGCAAGCTGATGCGCAAGCGCAGGAAGCACGTCGGGCGCTCGATCAGGCTGAAAATGCCTTAACCGAAGCGCAGAAGAATGAGCAGAATCAACGGACGGCGTCGGCATCGCAACAAAAACGCTGCCACAGCCTCGAACTGGAATTGGCGCAGTTGCGCAAAGAAGCTGAAGCGCTCGCTGGCCGCAAAGCACAGTTGACACATGATTGCGACGAGATAAAAGTATTGGAGGTGCAGGAAGCCGAACAGCGCGAAGCCATCGCTGCTGAAATCGGTGAAGCACAAATGCAACTGCACGATGAAATGACGCGACGCGAAAGTTTGCGGCATACGCGCAACGAAGCCGATGTGGCACTGGCGCGCGGCCGCGAACGTGTGCGTAACGCCGAAAACGCTGCACAGGAAGCACGCTTTGCCGAACGCAGCGCCCGCGAGCATTTGCAGGAATTGGCGCGTCGTCGTCAATCGCTGGCGACGCAGAAAACGCAACAGCACAGCCTTCTCGGTCAACTGTCGGACGAGAAACAAGCGATCGACTGGTCGCCGGTTGAAACATCATTGCAACAGCAGTTGGTTGCCCGCGCTGACGCCGAACAGGCGTTAACGGAAGCACGCAACCAGCTTGAAACGCTGACCGCCGATTTGCGCGCGACCGAAGAAGCACGACTGACCGCCGAACATCAGCTTGAACCGGCGCGCGCCCGCATCGAAGACATGCGCCTGAAAGAACAAGCCGCCGTCTTGCAGGAGCAACAATTTGCCGAACAGCTGACCGAAGCTGCCGCTGATCTTGACGCCTTGCCGATGATGCTCAAAGCTTGGGGTCGTGGTTCACTCAACAACGAAATCGACCGCTTGCAAAAAGCAATTGCCGCGCTCGGCGCTGTGAACCTGGCGGCGCTTGAAGAGTTGACCGTAGCCGAAGAGCGTAAAACTTATCTCGACAAACAAGCTGCCGATCTCACCGAAGCGATGACGACGCTGGAAAACGCCATTCGCCAGATCGACAAAGAAACGCGCGAGTTATTGCAGCAAACTTTCGATACCGTTAACAGCAATTTCGCGCGGCTATTCCCGACCTTGTTCGGCGGCGGCCAAGCCAAGCTGGTGCTGACAGGCGAGGAAATTCTCGATTCCGGCATTCAAGTATTCGCGCAACCGCCGGGAAAACGTAATTCGTCGATCCACCTGCTGTCCGGCGGCGAAAAAGCGCTAACGGCAACTGCGCTGGTGTTTGCAATCTTCCAGTTGAACCCTGCCCCATTCTGTTTGCTCGACGAAGTCGATGCGCCGCTTGACGATTCAAACACCATCCGCTTCTGTAATCTGGTGCGTGAAATGAGCGCTCAAACCCAGTTCATGTTTGTCTCGCACAACAAGCTGGCGATGGAAATGGCAGTGCAACTGATCGGCATCACCATGCCGGAGCCTGGTGTATCGCGCGTCGTTGCCGTCGACATTGCCGAAGCAATCGACCTCGCCACAGCGACGTGATTCCCGCGCCTGGCGTCACGCCGATGGTTTCCGCTGTGGCGCCAGTTGCGCCAGCAGTGCTCCTGCCAGCATCAGCGTGCAGCCGATGATCGCGCGAAGCCCAAGCGTTTCATCCAGAATCAGCCAACCCACCACTGCTGCAACCACCGCTTCGAGGCTTAAAATGATCGCACTGTGTGCCGCGCGAGCGTGACGTTGCGCCAGCACTTGTACTGTAAAACCAATGCCGACCGACAAAACGCCGCCGTACAACACGGGAATCGCCGCCGCCTGAATCGCCGGTAATGAAATCGGCTCGATACACGCCGCCACCAACAAGCTCAACACAGCGCAGGTGACGAACTGCGTTACCGCCAACCGCACCGGCGGTAAGCAATGGCCGAAGCCACTAAGCGCGATCAGGTGAATCGCCCAGATCATCGCGCTGATGAGCGTCAACACATCGCCTCGATTCATCGTCAAACCGTACGGATCGCCTTTCACACTCAGCAAATACAAACCGATGACCGCCAACGTCACACCTGTCCATACGCCGAAGCCGTAACGCTGACCGAAAAACAACCCCAGAACCGGCACAAACACCACGTATAAACCAGTAATGAAGCCACTGTTAGCCAACGAGGTGTATTGCAACGCCACTTGTTGCAAGTTGATGCCGGAAAACAACAGCAGACCGATGCCGACACCGGTCGCCCAATCGCGCGGCTTCAGCGTTGAAACGACACGCTCGCGCCATAGCAGCGGCGCGACGATGAGAGTTCCCAGTAGAAAACGCAGCGCGGTGTACCAAAACGGCCCCAGATTTTCCATGCCCAGTTTCTGGGCGGCAAAAGTCGATCCCCAGATCAACGCCGCGAGGGACAACAATACGTTTGCTTTGACTATCTGCCGGTTCATTCTTTTAAGTTTTTGTGCGAAATCACGCGCTTCGCACTATACCACCCCGGCCGTGCCCTTTTTCTTTTCCTCTCCCCCTGCGGAGGTGGGTGGTCGAAGGCGGGAAGAGAGGTCACATTTTAGAAATGGCTGTTTCCGCCACCCGCCCCCCCATAAAATCCCTTTTCCTGTTCGTCCATTTCGCATAAAAAGAAGTAGAATCATAACTTCCGTTTATTGTCTTTCCCGGAAAGCAGAGGTTTCGTCGTCATGAGCTCGCTTCAAACAGTGCTGTTGATCGCCGGAGTAGTATTGGTGTTGGCGGTTCTCGTCTATAACGCCCTCCAAATGCGCGCCGTTAAATCCCGCTTTGCCGCGCCTGCTCGAAAAGATGCTGCGCGCGAAACGGCCTCCCCTCTTTCCGGTGAAATACCGCTCGAACCAACGCTGCGAACTGAACCTATTGTTTCGATCGCTGTGCCCGCTTCAAGGGATGCGCCGGATTTCATGGCCGAAGCAGTGCTGACATTGCAATTGCCCGATACAGTTAACGTTACCCCCGAATCGGCGCAACAAATGCTGAAAGCGCCTGGCAAACGGGTGCGCCTGTTCTGGCAACCGCAAGGAAGCTCCGGCTGGACCTTGCTGCAAAGCGTTGCGGACATCCTCGCTTCTCTGGGAACAACTGCTTCTGTTGAAAGCGCTGCGGCGGCGTTCGACGAAACTCGCCCGTCACCAGTGCACTCGTTGGCCTTCTGTCTGCAACTTGCCGACCGTTCTCAAGCAGTGACGTTTGAACAACTCGATGCTTTTCAAAAACATGTCGAAGTTGTCGCCTCGTTGCTCTCGGCCAGTTATACGCCATTTGATGTCGCGCTTGAAACCGAACGCGCCAAAGCGCTCGATAAAGCTTGCGCGCAACTTGATCTGCAAATCGGTTTGACGCTGCATGGTAAGGTCGGGCCGGTGCCCGGCCTGCAGTTGCTGCAGACGGCGCAAAAACTGGGAATTGTTCTCGAAAAAGGTGCTTTACGCTATTACCGGGAGGGTCAGGAAATGTTTCGGATCGAGAGCCACGACGGCACAGCATTGTCCGAAGAACGTTTGCGCAAAGCCATTCAAGACCCGGTCATGCTGCTCGACGTACCGCAAGTGTACCGCCCCGAACAGAGCTTCGATGAAATGCTGAAGCTGGCAACCCAACTGGCGCAAGCGCTGTCAGCGCAACTCGTCGATGATCGTCAACGTCCGGTCAACGAGCAGGGACTGGCGTTAATTCGCACCGAAATCGGCAAAGCCACGCAAGCGCTACGCGACATCGGCATTGATCCGGGCAGCTCGCGGGCGCTGCGCCTGTTCGCCGCCTGACCCCCAAGCTTTTTCCGGGAGCGGCAACGTGAACAAAACGGAGAAAAAAGCAGCGCAAGACTCGCCGCGAGACTCGTTGTTCTCTCCCCAGTATTCTTCCGAACCTTCTTCTCAATCCTTTATGTCAACAGACATCCGCGAAAAAGTGACGGCTTTGCGCAACGCTATTGCCGCTCACGACTATCGCTATTATGTGCTTGACGCGCCGATCATCGCCGACGCCGAATACGATGCGCTCTACCGCGAATTGCAGCAACTGGAAGCGCAACACCCCGAACTGATCGCGCCCGATTCGCCTACCCGGCGCGTCGGCGGTCGGCCTCTCCCAGAATTTCCGGCGGTGCGTCATACCGTGCCGATGCTGTCGATCCGTACCGAAACGGATACGGAAGCGAGCGGCGCCCGCGCTTTTGATGCACGCGTGCGGCGCGAACTTGGGCTGACAGACAGCGACCCGCCAGTAGCGTATCTGGCCGAGCTCAAATTCGATGGATTAGCGGTCAGCCTGCGTTACGAGAACGGCGTCCTCGTTCAAGGCGCCACCCGCGGTGACGGCGAAACCGGCGAGAATGTGACTCAAAACATCCGCACGCTACGCGCGATTCCGCTACGGCTGAATACCGATAACGATCAACCGCCTGCAGTGATTGAAATTCGCGGCGAAGTTTACATGCGGCGCGACGATTTCGAAAAACTCAACGACCGCCAACGCGCCTCCGGCGAAAAAACATTTGCCAATCCACGCAACTCGGCGGCGGGCAGCCTGCGCCAGCTCGACCCAGCCATTACCGCCAAACGACCGCTATCGTTTTTCGCCTATGGCCTCGGCGAAGTCACAGGCTGGAAACTGCCGGCAACGCACGGTGATATGCTCGATGCGATTGAGCGCTTCGGTTTGCCGGTGGACAAACACCGTCGGCGCGCCCTCGGCGCCGATGCGCTTATCGCCTTTCACCAGAACATCGCTGAATCAAGAGATTCCCTGCCGTTCGATATCGACGGCGTTGTTTATAAAGTCGATTCGCTGGCGTTACAACAACAACTCGGCTTCGCCACGCGCGAACCGCGCTGGGCGGTCGCACATAAGTATCCGGCGCAGGAACAGTTCACGACGGTTCAGCATATCGATGTGCAAGTGGGACGCACCGGCCGACTCACGCCGGTCGCCAAACTGGCGCCGGTTTTCGTCGGCGGCGTCACCGTCACCAACGCCACGCTGCACAACGAAGACGAAGTCAAACGCAAAGATGTGCGAATCGGCGACACAGTCATTGTGCGCCGCGCCGGCGATGTGATTCCTGAAGTTGTCGCCGTCGTCAGCGAGCGCCGACCAGAAGATGCGCGCGTTTTCGAGATGCCGCGTCAATGCCCGGTCTGTGGTTCGGCCGTAACTCGCGAAGAGGGCGAGGTTGATGCCTACTGCTCAGGCGAGCTTTACTGCCCGGCGCAACGCAAGCAGGCTTTGCTGCATTTCGCCGGGCGACGAGCGATGGACATTGAAGGACTGGGCGATAAAATCGTCGAGCAACTGGTCGATAAAGCGCTGGTGCAATCCGCCGCCGACCTGTACCGATTGACTCAAAATGATCTCGCCAGTCTTGATCGGATGGCCGAAAAGAGTGCCGCCAATCTGTGCGCCGCGCTGGAAAAAAGCAAACACACCACGCTTGAGCGTTTCATCTTCGCGCTCGGCATCCGTCACGTCGGCGAAGCGACCGCACGCGATCTCGCGCGCCACTTCGGCTCACTGGACGCTTTGATGACCGCCAACAGCGATGCTCTTATCGCCGTTCCCGAAATCGGCGGCGTAATGGCCGACAGCATCCTTTCCTTTTTTTCAGAACCGCGCAACCGCGATGTGATCGCTGCACTGCGCGCCGTCGGCATCTGCTGGCAGGATGTTGTTGCAGCAGCGACAAGCCCGGGCCCGCTGACTGATTTGACTTTTGTGCTCACCGGCGCCTTGCCGACAATGTCGCGCGATGAAGCCACCCGCCGCATCGTCGAAGCCGGCGGCAAGGTCACCGGCAGCGTTTCCAAAAAAACAAATTATGTGCTCGTCGGCGAAGCACCCGGCTCAACACTTGCTAAAGCACAAGCACTGAAAATTCCCATCCTCGACGAAGCCGCGCTGCTACGTATGATCGAAAAAACTGCTTCGACGAAGGTAACTTCACAGAGCGCCCCATGAAAATCACCAAAGCCGTTTTCCCTGTCGCCGGCCTCGGCAGCCGTTTTCTTCCAGCCACCAAGGCCAGCCCCAAAGAGATGCTGCCGATCGTCGATAAGCCACTGATCCAGTACGCCGTCGAAGAAGCCGCCGCCGCTGGCATCACCGACATGATCTTCATTACCGGCCGCAACAAACGCGCGATTGAAGACCATTTCGACAAAGCTTACGAGCTTGAAACCGAGCTTTCGCTACGCCAGAAAACCGACCTGCTCGACACGCTGCAAAGCGCAACGCCGCCCGGCATCAACTGCATTTACATCCGGCAAACCGAAGCGCTGGGGCTGGGTCACGCCGTACTGTGCGCGGCGCCAGTGATCGGCCAAGAGCCGTTTGCCGTCCTGCTCGCCGATGATTTGATCGACGCTTCGGCGCCTGTCATGCGACAGATGGTCGAGCGCACGCGACAGACCGGCGATGCAATGATCGGCGTGATGGACGTTCCACCCGCCGACACTGCCAATTACGGTATCGTCGAGACGGCTGCGCCATCGCCAAACGATGCCCGTCTTGCCCGCATCACCCGCATCGTTGAAAAGCCGAAACCGGGAACAACCTCTTCGACGCTGGCGGTGGTCGGGCGCTACATTTTGACCGCTGACATCTTCACGCATCTTGCCGCCATTTCACAGGGTCAAGGCGGCGAGATTCAGCTCACCGATGGCATCGCCCGCTGGATGCAACACACACCCGTACACGCCTACCGTTTCGACGGTCGTCGTTACGACTGCGGCAACAAGCTCGGCTATCTCGAAGCGACCGTTGACTACGGCCTGCGCCATTCCGAAGTCGGCGCCGATTTCGCACGTTACCTGCAAGCGCTGAAAACCGACGACTTGCTGCCATAACCGCGCTCGCTCATCAAGGAGGTCACCATCATGACTTTGAACGAACTCCGCTACATTGTTGCCGTCGCGCACGAAAAAAGTTTCGGACGCGCCGCCGGCAAATGCTTTGTCAGCCAACCGGCGCTGTCTGTCGCCGTTCAAAAACTCGAAGAAGAGTTAGGCATTGTCTTGTTCGAACGCAGTAAAAGTGAAGTTGTGCTGACACCAGTCGGCGAGCGCGTCATCGAGCAAGCGCAAAAAGTGCTGGAAGAATCGTCGCGCATCAAGGAAATCGCTGAGACCGGCAAGAACCAGTTGCAAGGCCCACTGAAACTGGGGGTTATCTTCACCGTCGCGCCTTATCTGTTGCCCGATTTGATTCCAGCACTGGTTGATATCTCTCCCGACATGCCGCTCGATATCGAGGAAAACCTCACCGAAAACCTTGAAGAGGCCTTGCGTGCTGGCCGTATCGACGTCGCCATCATCGCGCTGCCGTTCTCACCGCCCGGTATCGTCAGCGAATTTCTCTATGAGGAGCCGTTCCAGGTTGTCGTGCCGCGTGGCCACAAATGGGTTAAGCGTAAAAACATCGAAGCCCGTGAAATCGCCGGAGAAAAACCGATTCTGCTCAACATCGGCCATTGCTTCCGCGATCAAGTGCTCGAAGCCTGCCCCGAACTCAATGCCGACAATCACATGCCGCGCACCAACTCGCTAGAAACCATCCGCAACATGGTCGCCTCCGGTCTCGGTATTTCCGTATTGCCGCGCGATGCGCTCGCGCTCAAATACCACAGTAATCTGGTCGTGCCGATCCCGTTCGCCGATCCTGTTCCCTTCCGCCGCATCGCGCTTGCTTACCGTAAGAGTTTCCCGCGCGAAAAAGCGATCTCTGTGATTCGTGATGCGGCCAAGGCGTGCCGGAAGCAGGGACCAGAGGTCAGGGATTAGAACGGCGCACGGCGCCTCGCCCGCATTTCATACGTAGGCGCAGGTCTCAAACCCTCTCTTTTTATTTACGCGAAGGCGTGTCATTTTGTGCGAAGTCGCAGAACACAGAACCCCAAAAAATGCCTCTCATGAAGGAGGTCAATTTCCCTCCCTTTCGAGAGGAGGATTAGGGTGAGAATGAGTTTTCCGATTTCTAATTCCTAATCCCTGATTCCTGAAAACGTCGCCGCTTTCATCTTCTGCACAAAAACTGCCAGCGCTTCGTGCATGGTAACTTTATCTTCCAGATGCTGTTCGATAATTGCCACCGTCGCTGAGCCCGCAATCGCGCCGGCAGCGCCAGCACCAAGCGCGGTGCGAATGTGTTCCGGGGTCGAGATGCCGAAACCGACAACAGCGGGAGCAGCGCCCGCCGCCTGCAATGCTTTGAATCGCGACGGCAGCGGCGTCTGCATTTCCTGATCGACACCAGTGACGCCAGCGCGGCCAAGAAAGTAAGTGTAGCCGCGTCCCCGTTGCGCAATCTCGCGGACAGTGGCTTCATCGGCGTTGGGCGGCACAACGAAAACAGGCGCAACCCCCACCGCGTTCGCCGCTTTGATGAACGGCGCCGCTGCGCCTACCGGCACATCCGCCACCAGCACGGAATCAACGCCGACCTCGGCAGCTTCCTTGTAAAATGTTTTTGGATTGTGATGCACGACGAGATTGGCGTAAACCAGCAACCCGATCGGAACCGTTGGATGTTTGATGCGAATGCGCTTCAACAACCGCAGACAATCCACCGGCGTCACCCCTGTTGCCAACGCACGATAGCTTGCCCGCTGAATCACCGGGCCATCGGCAACCGCATCCGAAAACGGAATCCCCAATTCCAACGCATCAGCGCCACTGGCAATCAGCGTGTCGATAATCGCCGCACTCGTTTCAATATCGGGATCGCCCAGCATTACGAAAGGAATAAACGCCCCCTCTTTTTTTATCTGCAAACGGGCAAACATCTTTTCATAGCGGGTGGTTTTCATCTTCTCTTCTTTCATCGCTCTTCCTCATCGCGTCTCTCTTCAGAACCGGATGTACTGCATTACGTGTTCAATGTCCTTGTCGCCGCGTCCGGACAAATTGACCAACAACAGTTGCGGTTGCGAGCGCAGTTGCGTTTCGGCTTTCGTCAGCTTCAGCGCATAAGCGATCGCATGTGCCGATTCCAGCGCCGGGATGATGCCTTCTTCCCGCGACAACAACTGAAATGCTTCGAGCGCTTCATCGTCAGTGATGCCGACATACTCGGCGCGACCGCTGGTGTATAAATGCGCGTGTTGCGCGCCGACGCCGGGATAATCGAGGCCAGCAGAAATCGAATGCGATTCGCTCACCTGACCGTGCTCGTCCTGCAACACATAGCTGTAACTGCCGTGCAGAATGCCTGGGCGTCCCTTCTGCAAAGTCGCGCCGTGTTTGCCCGTATGTAGCCCATGCCCCGCCGGTTCAACGCCGATCAGGCGCACGTCGCGATCATCAATAAAATCGGCAAACAAACCGATCGCATTGGAGCCGCCGCCGACACAAGCAATGGCCGCATCGGGAAGCCGCCCTTCCCGTTCCAGGATTTGCGCTCTCGCTTCACGGCCAATCACGCGCTGAAATTCGCGCACAATTGTCGGAAACGGATGCGGCCCTGCTGCCGTCCCCAGGAGGTAATGTGTGCTCGGGTAACTTTCCGACCAATCACGCAAGGCTTGATTGACCGCATCCTTTAGCGTGCCGCTGCCGGTGGCGACCGGCACCACTTCAGCACCCATTAAACGCATCCGAAACACATTGAGCGCCTGCCGCTTCATGTCTTTGTCGCCCATATAAATGCGTGTCTGCATTTTGAACAACGCGCCAACCAGCGCTGTCGCCACACCGTGCTGCCCGGCGCCGGTTTCGGCAATCAGACGCGTCTTGCCCATCCGCCGCGCCAACAACGCCTGCCCCAACACCTGATTGGTCTTGTGCGCGCCGCCGTGCAACAAATCTTCGCGTTTCAGATAAAGCGTCGTTTTCGTTCCCGCCGTCAGATTGCGGCAGCGGTACAGAGGTGTTTCACGGCCGGCGTACTCCTTGAGCAGATCGTCAAACTCCCGCTGAAACGCCGGGTCATTTTGAGCTTCTTCAAAAGCGCGCGCCAACTCTTGCAACGTCGGTACCAGAATCTCCGGCACAAACATGCCACCGAACGGACCGAAAGCGCCCTGTTCAACACCCAACAGTGTCGATGTGGGAAAAACCGCACTCATAAACATCCTCTCAAACGAGAAAACAACCGTTGCACCGCCGCCGGGTCTTTCTTCCCCGGCGCCGACTCGACGCCGGAATTGACATCCATCGCATAGCTTCCGACGCCATGCGCCGTGCGCACATTCTCCGGCGAGATGCCGCCGGCAATGATAATACGAGACAGTAGCGATTCCGGCAACCGCTCCAGCAACGCCCAATTGAAGCGCCCACCGGTGCCGCCGCGCGCCGACGAATCATAGGTGTCGAGCAACAGACGATCGGCTCCCATTTCCACCAGCAACGTCTCTACCTGCGGCAGCGATTCACCAATACGCACGGCTTTCCAGATTTCGCACCCGGCAGGAAGTTCGTGCCGCAGCTTGTGAATATAAGCTGATGTTTCTTCGCCGTGCAACTGAATCGCCGCCAATCGCAATTCTCGTACCAACCGCGTGATCTTCTCCGGAGCGTCGTTGACGAAAACGCCGACCAGCGGTAACGGTGATGCAGCAACGATTTCACGCGCCACGGTTTCATTCACACAGCGCGGCGATTCTGGCGCAAAAATCATCCCCCCCCACGAAGCGCCTGCCTCATAAGCGATGCGCGCCGCGTCAGGCGTCGTCATCCCGCAAATTTTAACGCGTCCGAAAACAAGCGCGCGTACGGCAGAATCGAGTCGCGCTTCTTTCATCAAGCGGCTGCCAACGAGAAAAGCATCGACAAAATCGCTGAGATCATCAATATCGGCGCGACCTTTGATTCCGGATTCGCTCACGATCACACGATCGCCCGGAATTTTCGGCGCCAGATTTCGAGTCGTTGACAGATTGATCTTCATCGTTTTCAAATCGCGATTGTTGATGCCGACAATGCGTGCATCAAGCGCCAGCGCTCTGCTCAGTTCCTCGTCGTCGTGCACTTCCGTCAACACATCCATCGACAACATCCGCGCCGCTTCCGAACAGCGCCGGTACATCGCATCATCGAGGACCGACAACATCAGCAACACTGCATCGGCGCCATGAATGCGCGCTTCAAACACCTGATACGGTTCGACAACGAAATCTTTGCACAGTATCGGTTGCGGTAACGTGGCACGCACTTTTTCAAGATCGGCAAAACTGCCTTGAAAGTATGGCGCATCGGTCAACACCGAAACCGCATCGGCAAATCCGCGATAGGTTTCCGCGATTTTTTTTACATCGAAATCAGAACGGATCAAACCTTCCGAGGGTGACGCTTTCTTGCATTCGAGAATAAAACGCAATCCCGGCTGGCGTAGCGATTCGGCCAGTCGCCGCGTTGTCGGCTTCGCCTGTTTTTCCAGAACGACCAGCGGCGTTTTCGCCATACGCCCCGCAACGTCCTGACGCTTGCGTGCAACGATTTCAGCGAGCACTGACATGAGTGTCCCCGCCCGCTTCGCCCAACTGATGTGATAACCGCGCCATCGCCTCCAACCGCGCAAGCGCCCTGCCGCTTTCCAGAATGCTCATCGCCAGCGCAAATCCCTGCTTGAACGAATCGACTTGCCCACCCAACGCCAGCAATGCCCCGGCGTTGACGGCGATCGCTGCTGCATGCGCCTCATCGCCGCCGCCGCCCAACACCAGGCGAATCGCCTGCTCATTCTCTTCCGGCGCACCGCCGACAATCGACGACAATGGAAATTTGCGCACACCGAAATCGAGTGGCGTGAAATGATGTGTCGTAATCTCGCCGTCCTCATGCAGCTCGGCAGCGTTGGTTTCGCCGTGCACCGCAATTTCGTCGAGACCCAAGCCATTCACCACCAATGCGCGATCACAACCCAGCAGCCTCAGCGTCTCCGCCACCAGCGTGCACAAAGTGTAATCATAAACGCCAACCAACATGACCGGCGGGCGCGCGGGATTCACCAACGGCCCCAGCAGGTTGAACATCGTTCGCGTCGCCAGCGCTTTGCGAACCGGCATCGCGTGTCGAATCCCTTTATGGTAATGCGGCGCATACAAAAACGTAACGCCGATATCGTCGAGCAAGCGCCGCGCCGTTGCCGGTTCCATGTCGAGCTTGACACCGAAGCGTTCAAGCAAATCGGCTGCGCCGCAACGCGACGACGCCGCGCGGTTGCCGTGCTTGGCTACCGGCAGCCCTGCCTCCGCCGCCACAAAACTGGCGGCAGTTGAAATGTTGATGGTGCCGGCGCCATCGCCGCCGGTGCCCACAATATCGGCAAAGCGATAGTCAGGCCGCGGAAATTCGCGCGCGCCCTCACGCAAGGCTTGTGCCGCACCGGCGATTTCTTCGGCGGTTTCGCCGCGTAATTTCAACGCTACCAACAACGCAGCGATCTCCACATCGCCGACCTCGCCGCGAATCACCGCGTCGAACAGCGCACGGCTTTCCTCGCGATCCAGGCGGCCGCCCGTCAACAACTTGCTCAAAATACGATCCATCATGATCTCCTCAAAAAGTTTTTTAAGCCGCGAAAAGAGCGAAAGTTTTACAACCCCCATTCGCCTTCAAAAGAGGCTTCCTCGTGTTTCTCGTGGTTTATAAAAAAGTCCCTTCTTTCTGCGACGCCTGCGCCAATTTGAAAACATTATTCAGGATGGTTTGTCCGTACGTCGTCAGAATCGATTCCGGATGAAACTGCACACCGTAAATCGGCAGCGAACGATGCGCCAACGCCATGATCAGGTCGTCAACGCCGGTCGCGATGGCGTCGAACGCTTCCGGCAAATGTTGCACCGCCAGCGAGTGATAACGCCCGACATCGAAAGTCTCCGGCAGCCCTGAAAACAACGGATGCCCGCTGTGCCTCAGCCGTGATTTTTTGCCGTGAACAATCGTTCCTGCCGCGCCGACTTTCCCGCCGAACGCTTCGGCAATCGCCTGATGCCCCAGGCACACGCCGAGCAGCGGCGCCTGCCCTGCAGCTTTTTGGATCAGCTCGATCGTGCAACCAGCTTCATGCGGCGTTCCCGGCCCCGGCGACAATACGATCAACACCGAACATTTCTCACGCGCAATCTTCAGCGCCGTCTCCGCGCCGATATCGTTTCGATAAACATCAATGTCAGCGCCAAGCGTTGAGAGTGCATCGACCAGATTGAAGGTGAACGAATCGAAATTGTCGATGAAAAGAATGTGTGGCCTGCTCATGACGCTCTCCCCGCTTCTGACTCAGTTTCCGATATTGCAATGGCCCGCAACACCGCCTCAGCTTTGCGCCGCGTTTCATCCGCTTCCAGCAGTGGCACCGAATCGTGCACGACGCCAGCGCCAGCGCGCACGTGCGCAACACCGTTTTGCACCAGCGCCGCTCGAATCACAATCGCCGTATCGAAACTGCCATCGCCACGAAGATAACCGATCGCGCCACCGTAATGACCGCGCCGCCCGCCTTCATAACGACGCAGCAACTGCATCGCTTTGATCTTCGGCGCGCCGGTCAGCGTTCCCATGTTCATACTCGCCTGATAAGCATGCAGCGCATCAAGTTCGTCTTTCAATTCGCCGCAGACGCGTGACACCAGATGCATCACGTGCGAATAGCGCACAGTACGCAACAACTCGGCAACATGGCGCGTCCCGGATTTGGACACGCGCGCCACGTCGTTTCGCGCCAGATCGACCAGCATCATGTGTTCGGCGTTCTCTTTTTCATCAAGGCGCAATTCGGCTTCGATCCGACCATCGAGATCGGCGTCAAGGCTACCGTCGTCACGAAACCCGCGCCGTCTTGTTCCGGCAATCGGCGAAATTTCGACACCGCGTGTCGCTCCGTCTACTTTCACCGCAGACTCCGGCGACGCGCCGAACAATGTGAAATCGTTGCTGCGCATATAAAACAAATACGGGCTGGGATTCAATGCTCGCAGTGCGCGATACGCCGCGAACGGATCGCTGCACGGCAACGAAAACGTCCGCGACAAAACGATTTGAAACACATCGCCGCAAACGATGTGTTCTTTCAACGCCTCGACCTGCTTCGCAAAAGCAGCGTCATCTCTATCCGCTTCAACCGCTCCCGGCGCCGCTTGCCCGGCAATACTGTTGACCAGTGGCGCCGCCGCAGAAAAAGCCACCCTTTTTTCGATCTCGGCGAGCGCCATTTCGGTGCCCTCATGCGCCTTGCCATGATCGGATTCTGTAAAAGTACATGTCCACAAAGAGCCGGAATTGGTCAGATGGTCAAACACCACCATCTGGTCGGCGAGATAAAAAAGATAATCGGGAAACCCGCTCCCTGCCGCCGTTGCCGGTAACGGCTCAAACTGATCCACCAGATCGTAAGCGAACACACCGGCGAGAAACACCGCTTCCGGCATCAACGGCAACGCCGCCCGCAACAACGCCGTCAGTTCGCGCAACACCGTCAGCGACGACTCGGCCTGCAAACGCTCCCGATCCGATTTGTTTTCCGTTTCGCGAACCGGCACGTGTAAGCGCAATTTGTTTTTAAGTGTTCCCTCCCCCGCTTGCGAAGGAGGGTTAAGGTGGGGGGAACAGGGTTCAAAGCGCGGAGAAAAATGTTCAAAATGCTCTTCCAGCACCGGCAACAATACTTCGCCCTGCGCGTTCAACGCCGTCAGCACCACCTCAGCACCACGACATTCGATCGACAGCGCGCTCGACACCACCAACAAACTTTTCTGCGTTTTTCGACTTGAGGGTTCGGCCGATTCCAGCAGAATCGTGTGTGGTCGCCGACCATCATCGGTCAACCACGCGAACAACGCCAGCGGTTCAGGGATACTGCGCAGCGGTCGCCGGGAAGCGCGCGCGTTTTCCAACGCCTTGGGGGGCTGTATTGTTTTCATGGTTCAATCGTCCTCATCGTGATCCTTGTCATTCGGAGTTCAGTTTTCTCTTCCCCTTGAGCACAGACCACGAAAAAGCCCGCGCTCGGCGGGCTTTCAGCATTCGTTCACTTCAATCAACAATTCATTATGCGTACAGGCGCCCGCCCTCGGAAAAAGAGCAGCGCCACCAACCCCGGTTGGCGTCAAATGAAGCAGAGAAAGTGGACAAATGATTATTCATAATGGGAGAAGGTTAGCGGTTCCGATGCGTCCTGTCAACAGGAAATATCTCAGAACGGCAACTTTTTTCGCTCCATGTTGTTTTTTCCGTTGCCGCTCGACCTTCCCCGGCTCCGACTCTTTCACTTGAACGGGCGCAAATGAGCGGTTATTTTCCAGTCTTTCAGTACGGCTTCCTGCCGGGCGCCAGCGCCGATGTTGTGAACGAGAAGGATATTGTCGCGGTCTTCGGTGGATGTCACCACACCGATATGCGGACGGCCATCGGGAAGTTCCCAGGCGATAAGGTCGCCCACTCGCACGTTACCGGTTTTGACGGGAAGCGAAAGTGATTTTTTCTGTCGTGTGTAATAAGTCACGATATTGGGAACGCGCCTGTGGTCGATGTTCGGATCGGGTTTTTTCAATCGCCAGTGATTGGGATAAGCGTCAAAATGCGCTTTCATGTCTTCATGAATGGCTTGCTGAAGATCCACCCCCGCGTGCCTGAGCGCTCGCACCACAACATCGGCGCAAACGCCGCGCTCGATAGGCACATCGCCGCCCGGATATTTCAAGGCGACGTAAGCCGGATCGTAGTGTATGGTTTTGCCCACCTGCATCAGTGATCCTTCCACTACCAGCGAAGCGTTTGCAAAGCACAGGGACGCTTGCAGAAACAAGAACATCACGAAAACGAAGGCTCTCATTCTTTTACTCTTCAGGAATGGGCCAGCGCCGTTATCCGCGCGGTTCCCCGTGTAGTTCCCCATCAACCAGGCGCAGCACCCGCGCAGCGCGCGCGGCGAGGTCGGGGTCGTGGGTCACGATGATCAGCGCCGTACCGGCTTCGGCGTTAAGTTCGAGCATCAGATCAAACACCTGATGCGCCGTGCTGCGGTCGAGATTGCCGGTCGGCTCGTCAGCAAGCACACAACGCGGTCGCGTTACCAGCGCGCGCGCCAACGCGACGCGCTGCCGTTCACCACCGGAAAGTTCGCCGGGCAAATGCGCAACGCGATGCGACAAGCCAACGCGCGTCAGCATTGCCCGCGCCGCTTCCTGCGCTTCGCGACGGTTGAGCCGCCGGATGATCAGTGGCATCGCTACATTTTCCAGCGCCGTGAATTCGGGCAATAGATGATGAAATTGATAGACAAAGCCCAACGCCCGATTGCGCACATGACCACGTTCGGCTTCAGGCATCGTTGAAAAATCGCGGCCATCGAGAAGCACCTGGCCGCCGGACGACGTGTCCAGCCCCCCAAGCAAATGCAGCAGCGTGCTTTTCCCCGAACCGGAGCTGCCAACCACTGCCACGCATTCGCCGGGCGTAATGTCCAGATTGATGTCGGCCAACACCGGCACATGCAATGCCCCACTCACATAAGTCTTGGCAAGGTGGCGCGCCGACAAGACGGGGGGGGTGAACGCTTGAGAGGTATCTGCAATATCGTGATTCATAGCGTTCACTCGTAGCGCAAAGCTGCTGCCGGATTTACACGCGCCGCTTTCCAGGCGGGGTAAATCGTCGCCGCCAGCGCAAAGAACAGCGCCGTCGCCGCTACCACCGTCACATCACCACTTTGCAGATCAGATGGCAGGTCACTGATGTAATACACCGATTTGTCAAGAAACTGAACATGGAACAAGCGCTCGATCGCCGGCACCACCACATCGACGTTGAGCGCCAGCGCAATGCCGCCAACGACGCCGATCAACGTGCCGATCACACCGACCAGCGCGCCCTGAAAAATGAAAATGCCGAGAATCGACGAAGGCGATGCGCCAAGCGTGCGCAAGATTGCAATGTCGGCCTGTTTCTCGGTCACCACCATCACTTGCGCCGAAATGATGTTGAACGCCGCTACAAAAACAATCAACATCAGAATCAGAAACATCATTCGTTTTTCGATCTGCACCGCCCGGAAAAAATTCGCATGGCTGCGCGTCCAGTCGCGCACCTCCAGCGAAAAAGGCAGCGCATCAGCGATCTCCTTGCCGATCGTCGGCGCTTGCAACAAATCGTCCACTTTAAGTCGCACGCCGGAAACACCGGTCATCCGGTAAAGACGTTGCGCATCTTCGATGTTGATAAACGCAAGGCCGCTGTCGAATTCATACATGCCAATATCGAAAACGCCGGCCACTTTGAACGAACGCAATCGTGGCATCGTTCCCGCCGGCGTCGCCAGTCCCTGCGGAATGATCACCACCACGTCGTCCCCCATCCCGATGCCCAACATTCGCGCCTGCTCAAGCCCAAGCACGATGCCGAAGCTTCCCGGCGTCAAAGCGGCGAAGTGCCCCGCTTTCATGTGACTACCGACATCAGCCACCAATTCCTCGCGCGCCGGATCGACACCGCGCAGCAGCGAGCCTCGGCTCGCCCCATCGTACGACAGCATCGCCTGCCCCAACACATAGGGCGCCGTGGCGATCACATGCGGGCTTTGCCCGGCAATCTTTGCGGCAGAAGCCCAATCGTCAAGCTCGGGAAACGCACGAATTTCGATGTGCGACGCCACCGAGAGGATGCGCGTGCGCAACTCTTTCTGAAACCCGTTCATCACCGACAGCACGACAATCAACGCCGCCACCCCAAGCGCGATGCCCGCCATCGAGAACATCGAGATCACCGACACAAAAGCCTCACGCGCCTCGCCTTTACGCGAGCGCGTGTAACGCAACCCGATCAAAAATTCGTAGGGAAATCCCGCCATGAACGCGTTATGCCTGCCAATCGAGCGCCCGACGGCTCGACACAAAAGGTTTGACCTCTTCGTCGCCAAGCGCCGTATGCAGCGGATGTTTCTGATAAGCGGCCAGCGCCGCCAGATCATCAAACTCGGCGTAAAGCGCGATGTCGCTCGACGTCGGCTCAAGCGGTAAACCGTCGATCACTTCGAGATGCCGCAACCCTGGAATCTGCCCGACCAGCGATTCCGCGCGCGGTTTGAACGAAGCCAATCGCACCGTTTTATCTTCCGGCGTTTTCAATGTCCAGATAACGAGATGTTTGATCATGGTATTTCCAGATAGAATCCGTTTTCTATTATCTCATGCTTCGGATGCCTGTAATCCACCATTACCGGATAAAATTCACGTATGAATAACTCCCCGCTCCTGAAGCACCGCTCCATTCCCGCGACCGCGCAGCAAACCTTGGTTGCCTCCGGTGTCGATCCCGTGCTTGCCCGGATTTTCGCTGCCCGTGGCATCACCCATTCTGTTGAACTCGATTTGGCCTTGAAAAGGCTACCGCCTGTCAATCAGATGAAAGGCGCGATGGCGGCAGCAGCGCGTCTGGCGCAGGCAATCGACCAGCAGGAGCGCATCGTCGTCGTTGCCGATTACGACGCCGACGGCGCCACCGCCTGCGCCATCGCATTGCGCGGCCTGCGCGCGATGGGCGCTTGCGTCGATTTTCTGGTGCCTAACCGCTTTGAGCACGGTTACGGCCTAACGCCGGACATCGTGGCGCTCGCCGCAGCGAAGCATCCGCGCATTCTGCTCACCGTCGATAACGGCATCGCCAGCGTGGACGGCGTGCGAGTGGCGGCGAATATCGGCGTTGATACCATCATCACCGACCATCATCTGCCTGCCGCGCAATTGCCCGAACCAGCGATCATCGTCAATCCAAATCAGCCGGATTGTCTTTTCCCATCCAAACATCTGGCCGGTGTCGGTGTGATGTTTTACGTTCTGATTGCGTTGCGCTCGCTGTTGCGTGAACGCGGCGCACTCACTGACGACGCTTTGCCCAACCTTGCCGCCATGCTCGATCTCGTCGCATTGGGAACGGTCGCCGACGTTGTTCCTCTCGATAACGTCAACCGCATCCTCGTCGATCAGGGGTTGCGTCGCATCCGCTCGGGGCAAGCATCAGCCGGTGTGCAAGCTTTGTTCGATGTTGCGCGCCGTTCACACATCGCTGCACATACATTCGATCTCGGCTTTGCGATCGGCCCGCGTCTCAATGCCGCCGGCCGTCTTGCTGACATGTCGCTTGGCATCCGCTGCCTGCTGGCGGACGATGCCGCCACCGCGCTGCCCATCGCGCAGGAACTCGACGCGCTGAATCGGGCGCGGCGCGAAGTCGAAGCCGATATTCAGAAGGAAGCGATCGACGTGCTGCAACAAAATATTGCCGCCGCCGCTGATGTCGAACATTACACTATCTGCCTCGCCCGCCCCGACTGGCACCCGGGCGTGATCGGCCTCGTGGCGTCACGCCTCAAAGATCGTTTTCATCGCCCTGCCATCGTGTTCGGCAACGCCGGAGGCAACGCAAACGATGATGCCGCCGTCGGCGAACTGCGCGGCTCCGGACGTTCCGTTCCGGGATTTCATCTACGCGATGCGCTCGACCTCATCACCAAGCGCGCGCCGCATCTTGTCCACAAATTCGGCGGGCACGCGATGGCGGCAGGGCTGACACTGCACGAAAGCGCGTTGCCCGAATTCATCGAACACTTCGAGCGCGTCGCGCGCGAATGGCTCACCCCGGCGCAACTTGATCGTGTCGTCGAAACCGATGGCGAACTGGATGCCGATGCCTGCACCTTCTCACTGGCGCAAACCCTGCGCGATCACGTGTGGGGACAAGGTTTCCCGGCGCCGCGTTTTGACGGCGAATTTGCTGTCGAGCAGCAAACCATCGTCGGCGAAAAACATTCGCGACTGGTGCTGCGAAATCGAAATCAAACCTTCAACGCTATTTTGTTTCAATGCGCCGAACCGTTGCCGGAGCGCATCCGCGCCGCCTACCGGCTCGACATCAACGAATACCGGGGAACGCAATCATTGCAATTGGTGGTTGAGCATTGGTGGATGGTGTAAGTTGGGGTAAGCGCAGCGAACCCAAACATCAGAAATGTGCCATTGCGAGCGAAGCGAAGCAATCCAGAAAAAATTACCGCAAAGAACGCATAGAGCGCAAAGAAAAAGCCTTCATTCTGCACGTAGCGAAGCAGAGTCGCAGAATCCCTTTTCCCTCGTGGGAGAGAGCGCCCCAAAGGGGCTTTCCTTCCTTCGTGGCTTCGCGCCTTCGCGTGAGGTAATTCCCGGGCAGCGCTTCGCTTGTCCAGGCTACATCAACGCCCCAAGCTGTTGCCGCACTTTTTCCAGCGTGACGATGAATGCCGTGAGGCGTTCTTTCTCTTGCTCGACGACCGCCTGCGGCGCGCGCGCGACAAAGCTTTCATTGCCCAGCTTGCCCTGCGCTTTGCTGATTTCTCCTCCCAGACGGGCGATTTCTTTTTGCAGTCGTTCGCGCTCCGCTGCCAGGTCGATTTCGATTTTCAGCATCATCCGAAAATCACCAACCACTTGCACCGGCGCCGGTGACATCGGCAATTCCGTCCCGACTGCATTCACTTCAGAAAGTTTCGCCAAGGCCGCCAGATACGGTGCATACGCCTCGACCACCGCCGGATCGCCCGCCACCAGCAACGGCACTTTCTGCGCCGGCGACAAATTCATTTCCGAACGCAAGCTGCGGCAAGCGTTGATCATCTCTTTCAGATGCGCCATTTTCGCTTCGCTCGCTTCATCGAGAAGCTTCGGATCGCACACCGGATACGGCGCCGTGCCGATGAAATCGGTCGTCTTGCGATGCGCAATCGGCGCGACGGTTTGCCACAGTTCTTCGGTGATGAACGGAATCAGCGGATGCGTCAATCGCAACATCGTTTCCAGCACCCGCACCAGCGTGCGGCGTGTGCCGCGTTGCTGAGCCTCGTTGCCTTGACTCAATTGCACTTTCGCCAGTTCGACGTACCAATCGCAATACTCGTCCCACACGAACTCATACATCGTGCGCGCCACCAGATCGGGACGGTACGCGGCGAAGTGTTGCGCGATCTCTGTTTCGGTGCGCTGCAAGCGACTTTTGACCCAGCGGTCGGCAAACGAATATTCGTTCGCGCCATCACCATGTTCGCAGGGGTTTTGCAAACCGCAATCCTTGCCCTCACAGTTCATCAGAACGAAGCGGGTGGCGTTCCATAGTTTGTTGCAGAAATTGCGATAACCCTCGCAACGCTGCATGTCGAATTTGATGTCGCGCCCCGGGCTTGCCAGACTGGCGAACGTGAAACGCAACGCATCGGTGCCGAACGCAGGAATGCCGTCAGGAAATTCCTTGCGCGTCCGCTTTTCGATCTTCGCCGCGTCTTTCGGGTTCATCAGTCCGGTCGTGCGTTTTTCCACCAGCGCTTCGAGGTCGATGCCATCGATCAAATCAATCGGGTCGAGCACATTGCCTTTCGACTTGCTCATCTTCTGACCTTCGGCGTCGCGGATCAATCCGGTCACGTACACATCCCGAAACGGAATTTTGCCGGTGATGTGTCGTGTCATCATCACCATTCTTGCCACCCAGAAGAAGATGATGTCGAAACCTGTAATCAGTACCGACGACGGCAGATAACGATCGATCACCGGATTGGATCGCTGCGGCCATTCCGGCGTCCAATCGAGTGTTGAGAACGGCCACAGTGCCGACGAATACCAGGTATCGAGCACATCAGGGTCGCGCGTCAACGCGCCATGATAGTTTTCCTTCGCCGCCAGTGATCGTGCTTCATCTTCATCGTGCGCCACCCAGCACCGCCCATCCTCGCCATACCAAGCGGGAATCTGATGTCCCCACCACAGTTGTCGCGAGATGCACCAGTCTTGCAGATTGCGCATCCAGGCATAGTAGGTGTTGACCCAACTTTCCGGCACAAAACGAATTTCGCCAGATTCGACAACGTCGATCGCTTCCTGCGCGATGGTTTTTCCGCTCTTGCCCGGCTTGTTAACCGCAACGAACCACTGATCGGTCAGCATCGGCTCGATCACCGCGTGCGTACGATCGCCACGCGGCACTTTCAACTTGTGCGGCTCAACCTTGTCCAGAAATCCTTGCGCTTCGAGATCGGCAACGACTTGTTTGCGCGCTTCAAAACGATCGAGCCCGCGATACCGCTCCGGCGCCGCTTCGCTGATTTTGGCGTCCAGCGTCAACACGCTGATCTGCGGCAAATGATGGCGCTGCCCCACGGCATAGTCGTTGAAATCGTGCGCCGGTGTCACCTTGACGCAACCGGTGCCGAATTCACGATCGACGTAATCATCGGCAATGATCGGAACCCGACGGCCGGTCAGCGGCAACTCCACCGATTTGCCGATCAACGCCTGATAACGCTCATCGTCGGGGTGCACCATCACCGCCACGTCACCCAACATCGTTTCCGGTCGCGTCGTCGCCACCGTCAATCCCCTCATGCCGTTGATCGGACCATCGGTAAACGGATACGTGATGTGCCACAGAAAGCCATCTTCTTCATCCTGCACCACTTCGAGATCGGATACCGCCGTCCCCAGCACCGGATCCCAGTTCACCAGGCGCTTGCCGCGATAAATCAATCCTTCGTTATACAAACGCACGAATGTTTCGGTGACCGTCTTCGATAGCCCCGTATCCATCGTGAAACGCTCGCGGCTCCAATCGGGTGACGTACCCAAGCGCCGCATCTGCTGCGTGATGGTATTGCCGGAAATTTCTTTCCACTCCCACACTTTTCCAACAAACGCTTCGCGGCCGAGGCCATGCCGCGACAAACCTTGCATCGCAAGTTGCCGCTCCACGACCATCTGCGTAGCGATACCGGCATGGTCAGTACCCGGCTGCCACAACGTGTTGATGCCGAGCATCCGGTGGTAACGGGTCAGTGCATCCATAATCGTCTGCTGAAAGCCGTGTCCCATATGCAATGTGCCGGTGACATTCGGCGGCGGCAACAAAATGCAGAACGATGCATCAGCAGGTTTCGTATCGTCTGCGCCGGCTTTGAAATAGCCGGAAGCCTCCCATTGCGGATACCAGCGGTGTTCAATCTCTGCCGGGTCAAAACTTTTAGCGAGCGTCATAATGCTTTTAGAAAGATTTTTGTACAAAGTATAGAATTATAGCGGATACGTTTTGTCGAAAAGCCTTGTAGCTTCTCTTTCCCCAATCCCTTTACGCAAGGCAAGATTCCCGCTTTTGCGCACCGTTGCCCAAGATATTTTTGAAGGTTAAGCAAAAAAACGTTGCGGCCAAAAAAAAGCAAACGCCCAAGATTTGCCTGACTTACCCCTTCAGGAGCAACGCTACCGCCTGTGCTGCAATGCCTTCTTCGCGTCCGGTGAACCCAAGCCTTTCCGTCGTCGTTGCCTTCACTGAAACGCAATCAACGGCGCAATGCACATCTTCGGCAATCGTTCGCCGCATCGTTTCGCGGTATGGTGCCAACTTCGGGCGCTCGGCAATCACGGTCACGTCGATATTGCCGACCCGATAGCCACGCGCTTTGATTTCGTTGACAACCTGACGCAATAGCGCCCGGCTATCGGCATCTTTATAACGCGCGTCCGAATCCGGAAAGAAATGGCCGATATCGCCGAGCGCCAGCGCGCCGAGCAACGCATCGGCAATCGCGTGCAACACCACATCGGCGTCGGAATGCCCGGCCAGGCCGCGCTCGAAAGGAATATCGATGCCTCCCAGCCGCAATCGGCGGTTTTCGGCAAACGCGTGAACATCAAAACCGTGGCCAATCCGAATCATGAAATTTTTTCCTTTTGAAAGGCCAGAATCGCTTCGGCGAGAGGCAAGTCCTCAGCATAGGTCAATTTGAGATTCTGGACACTGCCGCGCAACAATAACGGCAAAGCGCCACCTGTTTGCTTGCAGTAACGCTCGACCGCCTGTGATTCATCAGTGCATAACAGCGCGCCTTCCTGCGATAACGCTTTGCTCAAAAGACCGTAGCGAAACATCTGCGGCGTTTGCGCGCTCCAGAAACGCGCCCGATCCAGTGTCGCGACTGCCCGCGCCGCAGCACCATCAGTCGCGCCCTCTTTCAAAGTATCGGCCAGCGGCACCGCCAAAAGCGCACCGCTTTCTCCTCCCATCGCGCCGCGCGCAACTGTGGTCAACGATTGCAAACACGTTACCGGCACGCAGGGACGCGCTGCGTCATGAACAGCGATCCAGTCTCGATCGCTGCATTGCTTTGCCAGCGCCAGAAGTGCGTTTCGCACACTCTCGGCGCGCGTCACGCCCCCGCAATACAATGCCTCAACTCCAGGCGGCAGATCGGTAAGCGTCGAAAATATTTTGTCGTCGGACGCCAGCACTACAACGATGTGGTCGGGCTTTAATCCCTGTTGCAAACGCCACAGCGTACATTCAAGCACTGTTCGCCCAGACAGCGCCATATATTGTTTCGGCTGCGGTCCGCCGAAACGCTGCCCACCACCGGCAGCGGGAACAAGGGCAATAAGTAGAGAGGAAGGCATATCGGTTTTTCTCGGCGAATCTTGAAGATGATACCGCTTCTCGGCAAAAAACGCTTTCCTCGACGGCAACAAAAAACCCCGCAAAAGTAGCGGGGTTTTCGTTTGTTTTTTACCGCTGCGCGAGCGGCGTGACAAAAAACTACGCCGTTGCCGCTACGATATTGGCGAATTTGTCTTTCTTCGGGCCTTTGACAGTGAACTGCACGGTGCCATCAACTTTCGCGAACAACGTGTAATCCTTGCCACAACCGACGTTTACACCCGGATGCACTTGCGTGCCGCGTTGCCGGATGATGATGCTGCCGGCGCGAACCACTTCGCCGCCATAAGCCTTAACACCCAGCCGCTTGGCTTGTGAATCGCGACCGTTGCGGGAACTGCCGCCTGCTTTTTTATGTGCCATGGCTCAACTCCTTTCAGGCAACGATGCTGTCGATACGCAACAGCGTGTAGTTTTGACGGTGCCCCTGATGCTTCTGGTAATGCTTGCGCCGCCGCATTTTGAAAATCTTGACCTTGGTCCCGCGGGCATGCTCAAGTACGGTCGCTTTGACCGCAGCGCCTGCCAGCGTGGGTTGCCCCAGACGTACGCTGTCGCCTTCCCCAACCATCAACACCTGATCGAGGATCACTTCTGCGTTCACATCCGCCGGTATCTGTTCTACTCTCAATTTTTGGCCAGCCGCAACTTTGTACTGTTTGCCGCCGGTTTTTATGACCGCGTACATGAATAACTCCGTTTAAAAATTTCCCCACAGCGGGGAAATATATAATTATAAAGGGTTTTCCGGCTTTTTGTCAAAACCGGACATCGGGAATCAGAAATTGAGGGTACGGCAACGTCATTGCGAACGCAGCGAAACAACCCGGAAAAAACACCTCTCGTAAAAGAGCGAAGCCGCGAAAAAGGACGCTCTGAAGCCATCTCTTTCAAGGGAGGCGAATGGTAATGGGGTTTCTCTGGGTTCTGCGCCTTCGCTTCGCGCCGCGCAGAATGGCGGCTCTTTCTTTATGTCCTTTGCGTTTCCTGTGGTCAAATCACGTTTTTCTGATCCCTATTCCCCGATCTCTGGCTCCTGACGCCCTGATTCCTGATTCCCAACCTCTGACCCCTGCTTTGGCGAACGCTGGTTTTTGCGCCCAAACAAGCCTCTCCTGCCAGATCGCTGCCGGGACGCCGCGCCCTCAGACGCCGCCGCTTTACCTTCCTCTGTCAGCGCTTCACGGGGCAGGGACTGCTCCGGCTTCGGGCTGCGCGGCGCCGAATGGCGGTCCACTTTGAAGCGCACGCCTTTCTTTTTCGGCGCTTCAGTCTGCATCGCTCCATTGGTTTTCTTCTTGCCGAACGGTGACCGTATCTCCGGTACATTTTCAGCCGCTCCGCCCGACATTTTTAATCCAACGGATTTGATCAGCGTTGCGACATCTGCCTGTTCCAATTCAATCACATCGCCGCGCTTGGCGACGCTTGGCATATTGACGACACCGTAACGGGTTCGGATCAATCGGCTCACGGTCAATCCCAGCGCCTCAAACAGCCGTCGCACTTCGCGGTTACGCCCTTCCTGGATGGTAATGTGATACCAGTGGTTGACGCCTTCGCCGCCGCCATCGATCAGCTTTTCACAGCACACCGGCCCGTCTTCCAGTTCGACGCCATTTTTCATTTCCTGAATCTGGTCTTCGCTCAATTCACCAATGATTCGCACAGCGTATTCTCGCTCCACTTCATAGCGCGGATGCATCAGCCGGTTGGCAAGCTCACCGGAATTGGTGAACAGCAAAAGTCCTTCGGTATTGAAATCGAGGCGGCCGATCGATATCCACTTGGCACCCTGAATCGGTGGCAAGCGGTCGAACACCGAAGCGCGCCCTTCCGGATCGTCGCGCGAAACGATTTCGCCAGCCGGTTTGTGATACAGCAAAACGCGCGGTTGCGGCTCGGTAAAACGAATTTTCACCGGCTCGCCGTTGATCCGCACTTCGTCGCCCGGCCCGACTTTCTGCCCGATCTCCGCCGGCATCCGGTTGACCGTGATGCGGCCGGCGACAATCAATTCCTCCATCGCGCGGCGCGAGCCGAAGCCGCACGACGCCAACACTTTGTGCAAGCGTTGCGGCTCCGAAAACACTTCGTCAGTCGTTTTCTTGATCTTGGTCGGCAGCGATTCCGCGAACTTCTGCATCACCATGTTCGGTTGGTGCGTTTTCGACGAGTTGGCTGAGAATCGGGCTTGCGAGGGCGAGCGGTGCTTCAGCGGCCTTGGCTGGGGCATCAGGCATCTCCAGTAAATGTGAGGAATCCAGTTCGGCCAGCGGCGGCAATTCTGCCAGTGAGCACAGACCGAGATCGTTTAAAAAATTTTTAGTGGTTGCATAAAGGGCTGGGCGCCCCGGCGTTTCGCGATGACCGACAGCCTCCACCCACTGTCGGTCTTCGAGCGCTTTGATTACCCCCGATGATACCGCAACACCGCGGATGGCTTCAATATCGCCGCGCGTCACCGGTTGCCGGTAAGCAATGATCGCCAGTGTTTCCATCACCGCCCGCGAATAGCGCGGTGGTTTCTCCGACGACAGACGTTCCAGGCTGCGCTGCACTTCGGGCTTGCCCTGAAAGCGCCAGCCGCCCGCGACCATCACCAGTTCGACCATCCGGCTCTTCCAGACCTCCTTCAAGTCTGTCAACAAAAGACGGACAAAGTTCGCCGACAGCGGCGGCTCGAACAGTTTGCACAACTGCGGCACGGGCACTGCTTCACCCGACACCAAAAGCACAGCTTCCAGCATCTTTGTGTAGTAAGCGATTTCTTCTTCGGTGTGCGAAACGTCACCGGCATCCGTCGTTTCGACTTCACCATCAGCCCTGCCGCTTTCCGTCGCCGCGCCATTATCGGCAATATCTGCGACGGCATTTACGGCTTTCGCTCCTGCTTCCTCGCTTTCGGCAAGCATGGTTTCCTGTTCCTCGCTCATCTTTACTTTCCAGTGAAAAACACCCCGTTGCTAAAACCGTGTTCGACAAAATTCGTCTTACAGAGTTTCATCATCGTCATTCAACACAAACGGCGCTTCGCGTTTGCTTTGCACATAAATCGGTGCGTAAGGCGCGGCCTGCGCGACCTCGATCAATTGTTCACGCGCCAGTTCCAACAACGCCAGAAACGTCACGACCAAATGCGGCACATCGGCGTGTTCGTGAAATAGCGTTGTAAACTCCCGATAATCGCCGTTTTCCAACAGCTTCAATACCCGGCTCATCTCTTCGCGCACCGACAACTGCTCGCGCGTGATCAAATGATGCTTCGCCGTTTTGGCGCGACCGATCAGTGAAGCCCAGGCGCGTCGTAAATCTTCCGGCGCCACGTCGGGCAGCCGCGTCGCCGCCATCCGGTCGAACCAAACGCACACCGTCGCAAAATCTCGCCCCTCCTGCGGCATCGTATCAAGCGCTTGTGCCGCAGCTTTCATTTGTTCGTATTCGAGCAAACGACGCACCAGTTCGGCGCGTGGATCTTCTACTCCTTCGCCAGGCGGTGTCGGCGGTTTCGGCAACAACAAACGCGATTTGATTTCGATCAGCACTGCCGCCATCAGCAAATATTCGGCGGCCAGTTCCAGATGGCTGCGCCGCATCATTTCAACGTAACCTAAATACTGCCGCGTCAATTCCGCCATCGGAATGTCAAGCACATTAATGTTCTGTTTGCGAATCAGATACAGCAACAGATCGAGCGGCCCCTCGAACATTTCGAGAAAAACCTCCAGCGCTTCGGGCGGAATGTACAGATCGCTCGGCAGCTCCGTCAGCATCTCGCCATAAACCCGAGCAACCGGCTTCACCTCGCCGACAGCCGTCATCGGCGCTTCCGGCAGCAGCGTTGCCGTTTCATTCATCCCGACTTCGCCCATCTGCGCTTCACTCACCCGAAACTCCGGTCGTACGACAGGCCCATCACCTCGCGTACATCGCGCATTATTTCGTTCGCCTGCTTGCGTGCCCGCACGCAACCGTCGGCAAGAATGTTGCGCACCAGCGCCGGAGCGTCGAGGTACGGTTGCGCGCGTTCGCGTATTGGTTCCTGCTCTTTCAGAATACCGTCGATCACCGGCTGTTTGCACTCAAGGCAACCAATCCCCGCCGTTGTACAACCTTTGGCCACCCAATCGCGCACATCCTTGTTCGAATAAATCTGATGCAACGGCCACACCGGGCAACGCTCGGGATTGCCCGGATCGCTGCGCCGCATCCGCGCCGGGTCGGTTTGCATCGTACGTATCTTGCGCGTCAAATCGGCCGGTTCTTCACGCATGAAAATCGCGTTGCCGTACGATTTCGACATCTTCTGCCCGTCGGTGCCCGGTACTTTCGGCGTTTCAGTCAGCAGCGGCTTCGGTTCGACCAGAATCACTCTCCGCGCACCTTCAAGATAACCGAACAAACGCTCGCGGTCGCCAAGCGGCAGATTCTGCGTTTCTTCAAGCAACACTTTCGCCGCCTCCAATGCTTCGGTGTCACCACGCTCCTGAAAAGCCTTACGCAGCTCTTCGTAACGGCGCGCTTTTTTACTGCCCAATTTTTTAATGGCCGCTTGCGCTTTTTCTTCAAACTCCGGCTCGCGTCCATAAAAATGATTGAAGCGCCGCGCCATTTCGCGCGTCAACTCGAGGTGTGATACCTGATCTTCGCCGACCGGCACCATATTGGCGCGATAGATCAGAATGTCGGCGCCCATCATTACCGGATAGCCTAGAAATCCGTATGTTGACAAGTCACGATCTGCGAGTTTTTGTTGCTGATCCTTGTACGTCGGCACCCGCTCCAGCCAGCCTACCGGCGTCGTCATCCCGAGCAACAGCGTCAGTTCGGCGTGCTCCAGCACTTGTGACTGCACGAACACCGTGGACTGCACAGGATCAATCCCCGCCGCCAGCCAGTCAACAACCATTTCAAAGGCACTGTCAGCGATAAGTTCCGGCGTTTCGTAATGCGTCGTCAGCGCGTGCCAGTCGGCAACGAAATAAAAACATTCGTATTGTTCCTGCAAGCGTACCCAGTTTTTGAGCGCGCCATGATAATGGCCGAGATGCATGCGGCCCGTCGGACGCATTCCCGACAATACACGATCAGCAAACATGAATTTTCTTGTTACGAGTTAGTTATTGCAAGTTAGTTGTTGCGAAATTAACCAATCAAGGTCAACCCATAAAGGCATATGAAACGCCATATGAAGCGCCTGCCCGTGTTATTCGATCTTTCTTTCTACAATCCGGTGAATACGCCGATCAACCAGGCGCCGGCTGTCATCAATGGCTCCATCAGCGTCCACAGAACACCCGTCACCAACAGCACCATCACGATCACCAATCCGTACGGCTCGGTTCGCGCATAGCTCATTGCCAGCTTCCACGGCAAAAATGAATACAGGACTCGTCCGCCATCCAACGGCAAAATCGGAATCAGGTTCAACGCCATCAAAACCAGATTGAATTGCACGCCGAACAGCGCCATCGTTATCAGGCCGCTGCCCAGCATTCCGGGAAACAGCATCACCAGCTTGGCGATAGCCGCCCAACCGAACGCCATCGCCAGATTCGACAACGGCCCCGCCGCGGCAACCCAGCGCATGTTCCGGATCGGATCCCTGAAATTCCGTGGCTGAATCGGCACCGGCTTCGCCCATCCGAACAACAACATCGGCCCGCCTGTGAACTTTGCCATCAGGAACAGCGCCAACGGAATCAGAATCGTTCCAACGGGATCAATGTGTTTGATCGGGTTCAGCGTGATGCGCCCCAACATTTCCGCTGTACGATCTCCGAACTTGCGCGCCGTATAACCATGCGCCGCTTCGTGTAACGTGATCGCCAGAATGGCCGGTACGCCGAACAATATGATAGTGACAAGAATGGAATCCATCCGCGCCATTCTACCGCATTGCTGTGCCGTATTGCTGTACCGCCTGGCCGCACAACCTGCCGTAAAGGTAAATCATACCGTATTTTCGTCAAAAGAGTGCCGAACGCCCCAAACTTCTGTAGTCTATTGTCTTTTATCTGCTTCGCTTTTTGTATCATGTCGCGCAAATTGCCTACGGTGGAATCGTTGCAAGATCGCCCCGGCCCGCTGATCCTGCTGCTGGCCGCGCTAATGACGATCGGCCCTTTTTCGATCGACATGTACCTGCCGGCGTTTCCGTCCATCGAGGCCGCTCTCGGCGTATCACCTGCCGCTTTACAGCAAACCTTGTCGATTTACCTGATCGCCTACGCCGTCATGATGCTCTGGCACGGCGCGTTGGCCGATGCCTGGGGGCGCCGGCCGATGATTCTGGTGTCGCTGGCGATTTACGCCGTCGCTACGCTGGGCTGCGCCATCGCCGGCAACATCGAATCATTGTGGCTGTTCCGGGCTTTGCAAGGCGTCTCCGCTGGCGTCGGCCTGGTGATCGGCCGCACCATCGTGCGTGATGTGTTCCACGGCACTACCGCGCAAAAAATAATGACGCGGATCACCCAGGTTTTTTCGTTAGCGCCAGTCGCTGCGCCGGTTGCCGGCGGCCTGCTGCTTGGCCTTGGCAGTTGGCGCGCGGTCTTTTGGGGATTGCTGATACTCGTCGTCGCATTGCTCGTCTGGTGCCATCGGGCGCTGCCGGAAACATTACCGCCGGCAGCGCGACAATCGCTTCGCCTCGGCGCGTTATACCGCAACTACCGCACTGTAATTTTCCGCCCCGAATTCCTCCTGCTGGCGCTGACGCCGGCACTGAATTTCATCGGCTCCTTCATCTACATCGCCGGCGCACCATCGTTTCTCGTCAAGCTGCTGGGCGTTTCCGAACAGGGGTTCGCCTGGCTCTTCGTGCCGATGATTATCGGCATCATCAGCGGCGCGACACTCGCCGGCAAACTCGCCGGACGCATCCCTCCTGAACGGATTGTCGCCCTCGGCTATCTCGGCATGGGCACAGCCTGCATACTCAACCTCGGCCTATGCCTCTTTTTGCCCGCCAATGTAATGTGGAACGTGTTGCCGATCATGTTTTACACGGCAGGTACCAGCCTGGCAGCACCCAACGCGCTTCTCATCATGTTGGCGCTTTTCCCGACCATGCGCGGCCTGGCGTCGTCGTTGCAGGGTTTTCTGCAATTCTCGCTGGGCGCCCTGGTCAGCGCCTTGCTGGTGCCGCTGATCGACACATCGCTGCTGGCGCTGGCTTTTGGTATGATTGCTTCTACGGCTGCCGGCGGTGCGGTGTGGATCGTTTATCGAAAAACCCGCGCGCCGCTTGATCCGGACGCTTTTTAATTTTTAAATTTTCACGCGAAGACGCGGAAATGTAGGAATGGGTTTCAAACCCGTCCCTGTGACTCACGCGAAGGAGCGAAGAAACGAAACGCTCCCTCCCCTTTAAGGGAAGGGTTGGGTGGAGGCGGAGTCGCCCCGTTTCCGTCAATTTACTTTTAGCAAGAAATAACCGTGAGACATCAAAATTTTTTCTTTGCACTCTATGTGTTCTTTATAGGGAGCTTGTTCTTCTCCACCGCACAAGCGCAAAACATTACCGCCGCGCAACCGCCGCTGCCGACGATCGAATTAACCATCGGCGCGCATATTGTCACCGCCGAAGTCGCGCAAACTCCTGAACAGCGCGAGCGCGGATTAATGTATCGCTTTACGTTGCCTAACGGGGGCGGCATGCTTTTTGTTTTTGACCAACCGCAACCGCTCTCGTTCTGGATGAAAAACACCCCGGCGCCGTTGTCGATCGCGTTCATCGACGCGCACGGCATCATCCTCAACATCCGCGACATGGCGCCAAACGACGACACCACCTTGCACCGCTCACAAGGCAACGCGCTCTACGCACTCGAAGTGAGCCAGGGGTGGTTCACCAGACAGGGCATCAAAGCGGGAATGTCCGTGCGTGGGCTGCCGCCGGCGGCGAAACAATAGTACGAAAGCGCTATTCGTGATTAAAAGTGTTTCTTCGCATTCTCTGCGGTTAAATCTTGTGCCGCTGCTTCAAACAACGCACGACGGCATCGAGATCCAATCCCTGATCCTGCAACAGCACCAGCAGGTGATACACCAGATCGGCGGCTTCGTTGGTCAGTTCTTCGCGGTCGTTCGCCATCGCGGCCAGCGCGGTTTCAACGCCTTCTTCACCAACCTTCTGTGCGATGCGCTTCGTGCCTTTGGCGTAAAGCCGCGCGGTGTAGGACGTCTCGGGGTCGGCGTGTTTGCGTTGCGCCAATAACTGTTCGAGTTCATACAAGAACGACAACCGGCTGGCGGTCGGCGAAAAACAGCTCGATGTGTTGCGATGGCAGGTCGGCCCTTCCGGCCAGGCCAGAATGAGCAACGAATCATGATCGCAATCGGCAGCGATTTCGACGACATCGAGAAAATGGTTCGATGTTTCGCCTTTGGTCCACAGCCTCCCTTTGCTGCGCGAATAAAACGTCACCCGTCCGCTCGCCTCGGTCGCCGCCAATGCTTCTTCGTTCATAAAACCGAGCATCAGCACTTCGCCGGACACTGCATGTTGAACAATCGCCGGGAGAAGGCCGTCGCCTCCGCTCCCTTTCCCCCAAGCCAATTTTGCCCGTTGTTCCGCGTCCAGTTTGATCTTTAACACGGCCGCACCTCCACCCCGTTTTCTTTGAGATAGCGCTTCAATTCTCCGATGTCAACGATCCGCTTGTGAAATACCGATGCCGCCAATGCACCATCGACTTTAGCTTCTTCAAACGCAGCAAGGAAATGCGCCATCTCGCCAGCGCCGCCTGACGCGATCAACGGAACTTTGCAAACCGCGCGCACTTTTTTCAGTTGTTCAATGTCGTAACCGCGCCGCACACCATCCTGATTCATCATGTTGAGCACGATTTCGCCGGCACCGCGCTTTTGCACTTCGCACACCCAATCGAGTGTTTGCCAGGCGGTTTGTCGCGTCCGCGCTTCGTCACCGGTGAATTGATAGACGCGGTACGAACCATCTTTTTCATCGTGCCAAGTGTCGATGCCAACTACGATGCACTGTTCACCGTAACGCTCGGCCAATCGGTCGATCAGCGATGGGTTGGCGAGCGCTGGCGAATTGATCGACACCTTGTCGGCGCCATAGGCCAGAATTTCGCCAGCGTCTTCAACGCTACGGATACCGCCCGCCACACAAAACGGAACGTCGATCACTTCCGCTACCCGCGCCACCCAGCTTTTATCAACGACGCGGCCATCGCTCGAGGCAGTGATGTCGTAGAACACCAACTCGTCGGCACCTTCTTGCGCGTAGCGTTGCGCCAGCGGCACGATGTCGCCGATGATTTCATGATTGCGAAACTGCACGCCTTTGACGACTTGTCCGTCTCGTACATCGAGACAGGGGATGATGCGTTTGGTTAAAGTGTTTCCTGCCAACATGCTATCGCCTCCTTGACCGTGAATTTTCCTTCGAGCAACGCCCGCCCTATAATAACTCCGATCACACCGCTGTTGCGCAGCGCCGCGATGTCATTGAGCGCGCCGATGCCGCCGGACGCTTGAAACGCCACCTGTGGAAACGCCTGCGCCAGCGAGCGGTACAATGCCACGTTGGCGCCTTGCATCATACCGTCGCGAGCAATGTCGGTGCATAACACATGACGCACACCGCAAGGTGCAAAGCGTTCCAGCACTTCTTCGATGGTGACCACCGACGCTTCCTGCCAACCAGCCACCGCCACATACCGCGCGCCATCGTCACCAACCCGAACATCGAGCGCCAGCACGATTTTATCCGCGCCGAAACGGGCGAACCAGCGCATCACCTCTCCCGGTTGTTTGACCGCCATCGAGCCGACCACCACACGCGCCGCGCCAGCATCAAGCAACGCTTCCACATCATCGGCGCTGCGAATGCCGCCGCCGACTTGCGTCGGCACGGTCACGCCTTTCAGAAGCCGCGACAGCAACGGCAACTGCCGCGCCTTCGGGTCTTTCGCGCCGTCGAGATCGACCAGATGCAGCAAGGTCGCGCCGTCTTTTTCATAGGCTTGCAAACGTGGCAGCGGATCATCGCCATACGTCGTTTGCCGCGCGTAATCGCCTTGCGATAGCCGCACCACTTTTCCGTTGATGAGATCAATCGCCGGAATCATCGAACGTTCTCCATAAAATTTCGCAGCAATTGTGCGCCGGCGCGACCGGAACGCTCGGGATGAAACTGCACGCCGTAAAAATGATCACGCTGCACCGCCGCGCTGAATGCATCACCGTATTCGCCGCGCGCAATTGTCCAATCACCTACTGGCATCGCAAATCCGTGAACGAAATAAAAATAATCGCCCCCACCGATTCCTTTGAACAACGGGTGCCCCACGTTCGGCGCGCATACGTTCCAGCCCATATGTGGCAGTGGCAATTCATTTTTCATTCCGCCTTTCATTTTCTGTACCGGCGCATCGATCACGCCAAGCAGCGGCACTTGTGACGGCACTTGCCCTCCACCGCCTTCTTCGCTTTGGCTTCCCAGCAACTGCATCCCCAAACAAATGCCGAGCACCGGCTGCGTACATGCGCGAATCAATTCCACCAAGCTGCGCGCGCGCAATTCACACATCGCTGCCTGCGCTGTGCCAACGCCTGGAAGAAAGAGGCGGTCGGCGGCGCGGATAACCGCCGCCGCGTCGCTGATTTCGACCGCGTAACCGAGCCGCTGCACCGCATAACGCAACGACGCCAGATTGGCGCAACCGGTATCGAGAATCACCGCCCGCATCACAGCATCCCCTTCGAACTTGGCAGCGCATTTCCTTCAACGCGAATCGCCTGTCGCAAGGTTCGCCCGAACGCTTTGAAAAGGCTTTCCACCAGATGGTGCGTGTTCTCGCCCTTCGCCTTTAGATGCAGCGTACAACCCATTGTTTGCGACAGCGAACGAAAAAAATGCTCGACCATGTCAGTACTCATATCACCGACTTTGTCGCGGTTGAACGAAGCCTTGAATTTGAGATAAGGCCGCCCCGACACATCGAGCGCGCAACGCGCCAGACATTCATCCATCGGCAGCGTGAAGCCAAAGCGGGCGATGCCGCATTTGTCGCCGAGCGCTTCGCGCAGCGCCTGCCCCAGCGCCAACGCCGTATCTTCAATCGTGTGATGGTCGTCGATGTGCAGATCACCCTCCGCTTTCACATGCAAACGAAAACCGCCGTGCGTGGCGATCTGGTCGAGCATGTGATTGAAAAAACCGAGGCCGGTATGAATGTCGTTGCCGCCTTCACGGTCGAGCCAGACGGCAACCTCAATGGCTGTTTCGCCGGTCGTGCGACGAACGAGAGCGTGACGGTCTTTTCCCGTCAGCCGACGAACGATTTCCGCCCAGCCCAACACGCCCGGTTGATAGCGCAAACCACCGATGCCGAGGTTCGCCGCCAGTTGCATGTCGGTCTCGCGGTCGCCGATCACATAGGACGCTTCCCGCGCCCAACCGGCGTCATCGAGATACGTTTGCAACAGCTTCGTCCTGGGCTTGCGGCATTCGCAGTTGTCTTCAGGAAAATGCGGGCAAATCAGCACGTCGTCAAAGCGCACGCCTTGCGAGTTGAATACCTGCATCATCAGTCGATGCGGCGCGTCAAACGCTTCCTGCGGAAAACGGGCGCTGCCCAGGCCGTCCTGATTGCTCACCATCACCAGACGGTAACCGGCTTGCTGCAATGTCAGCAACGCCGGAATCACGCCTTCCTCGAACGCCAGCTTGTCGAGCCGATCGACCTGCTTGTCTTCCGATGGCTCAAGAATCAAGGTGCCGTCGCGGTCGATAAACAGAATTTTTTTCATTGTACTTCCTTCAATACTTGCACCGCCCGTTCGCATTCTTCGCGCGTGCCGATGGTGATTCTCAAACAACCAGCCAGTCCCGGCTGTTTGCTCTGATCGCGCACCACGATACCTTGTTCGCCCAATGCCCGAAAGACGCGCGCAACATCCGAAAACCGCACCAGCAGCCAGTTGCCTTCGCTGGGGAAAACGCGATCCACGCACGAACACTGCGACAACGCCTGTTGCAACCAGCGTCGGTTGTTGATCACTTCGGCGACATTGCGCTTGACCCGCTGCAAACCGTTTTCGCCGTATTTGTCACTTAGCGCCTGCGTGGCGATGTCCGCGACCGGCGCCGGAATCGGATACGGCGTAATCGCCTTAAGTAATAACTGAATCACTTCCGGATACGCCATCGTGAAACCACAGCGCAGCCCCGCCAATGCGAACGCTTTCGACAGTGTACGCAAAATCACCAGATGCGGAAACGACGACAGCCAGGACGCCGTGCTCATGTCCGGGCAGAAGTCGATATACGCTTCATCGATCACCACCAGCGCCTTGTCTTCCGCCATTCGCAACAGGCGGCGCAAATCGTCGTGATCGAGCAGATTACCAGTCGGGTTGTTCGGATGGCAGACATACACAACTTTGACTTTGGGCGCTGTTTCACCAAGCGCTGCCTCAATCGCCGGCAAGTCGAGCTGCCAGTCTTTTGTGCTGAGCACGGTTCTGCGCGTGACACCGAAAGTTTCGGCGCTGACACCGTACATTCCGTACGTCGGTGGACAATAAAGGATGGCGTCCTTGCCCGGTTCGCAAAACGCCCGAATCAACAATTCGATGCTTTCATCGGCGCCTCGACTCACCAACAACTGTTCAGCGCGCACGCCCGCATACGCCGCGTACGCCGCCAGCAGCGCTGGCGGCTGACATTCGGGATAACGATTCAACGGTTGCGTCAACGAGTACGATTCCGCGCGCGGAAATTCGTTGGCGTTCAGCCAGACATCGCCATACCCGCCGATACGACGCGCCGATTGGTACGGTGTCAACGCGCGCACGCAATCGCGCGCCAGTTCCTGAAAATTCATACAGCCTCCGTTTTGCCGAAGGAAGTTTTGTCAATCGCTTCAACGCGCAAGCGCACAGCCAGTCGATGGGCGTCGAGCCGCTCGGCAGCGGCCAGCGTTTCCACCGTCACCGCCAACGCTTTCAAACCTTCCGGCGAAAGCGTTTGCACTGTCATCCGCTTCTGAAAATCGGCCAGACCCAGGCTCGAATAGGTGCGCGTGTAGCCGTAAGTCGGCAATACATGATTGGTTCCCGACGCATAATCACCAACCGCTTCCGGCGAAAAATCACCGACGAACACCGATCCGGCGTTCTGGATTTGATTGACCAGCACTTGCGGTTCGCGCGTTTGCAGAATCAGATGTTCAGGACCGTAAGCATTGCTGATCGCCAGGCACTCGTCGAGATCACGCGTCACCAGCAAACGGCTGTGCGCCAACGCTTGCCGGGCGATCTCCGCACGCGGCAACTCACCCAGCAGCCGTTCGGCTTCATCGGCCACCGCGCTTGCCAGCATCGCGCTTGGCGTTGCCAACACCACTTGCGAATCCGTCCCGTGCTCGGCTTGCGATAAAAGATCAATCGCCACAAAGGTCGGATGGGCGCGCTCATCGGCGATTACCAACACCTCCGATGGTCCCGCCGGCATGTCGATCGCCGCGCCGTCGTGGCGCTCGCTGACTTGCCGTTTCGCTTCGGTCACATACGCATTGCCCGGGCCAAAAATTTTATCAACGCGTGGCACTGTTTCGGTGCCGAATGCCAGCGCCGCGATCGCCTGCGCGCCGCCAACGGCAAACACTTCGTCGATCCCGCACAATGCCGCTGCGTATAAAATCTCGTCAGCGATCGTTCCCTTTTCGCCTGGCGGCGAGCACAACACGATCCGGCGGCAACCGGCGAGCCGCGCCGGGATGCCCAGCATCAGCACCGTTGACAACAGCGGCGCCGTACCGCCCGGAATGTACAGCCCAACCGAAGCAATAGGCCGCGTCAACATTTCACAGCGGATACCGCGCTGTGTTTCGACGCTGATCGGCGCGGAGCGCTGCGCCGCATGAAACATTTCGATGTTGCGAACGGCAGCTTCCATTGCCGCCTTGGTGGCTTCCGGCAAGCGTTTTCCGGCTGCCTCGATTTCGTCAGCGCCAACACGGATCGCCGCACGCTCGACGCGATCAAAGCGCACCGTGTAACTGCGCAATGCCGCGTCGCCGTCGCGCTTGACGGTTTCGAGAATTTCGCCGGCCGCCGCTGTAATCGCAGTAGAAGCGCCGATGGCCGGACGTTGCAGCAGCGCTGCCCGCATTTCTTCGGAACACTGCGACCAATCTGTGATTGTCATCCTGCTCATCGATCACTCCATCATCTTTTCAATCGGCAGCACTAAAATCGAACTGGCACCAAGCGCCTTCAGTTTTTCCATCGTTTCCCAGAACAAAGTTTCGCTGCTCACCATGTGCATCGCCACCCGGTTTTTTTCGTTGGCAAGCGGCAGCACCGTCGGTCGCTCTGCCCCCGGCAAGATGGCGATGATCTCCTCCTGCCGGTCTGCCGGCGCGTGCAACATAATGTATTTCGATTCGCGCGCTTGAATCACGCCCTGAATGCGCGCCATCAACATGTCGATCAGCGCCTGTTTGCTTTCCGGCATCGCGCCGTCGCGCTGAATCAGACACGCTTTCGAGCGATAAATCACTTCCGCCTCGCGCAACCCGTTTGCTTCCAGCGTCGCGCCGGTTGAGACCAGATCGCAAATCGCGTCCGCCAAACCGGCACGCGGCGCCACTTCGACCGAACCGGTCAGCAGACAAGGCTTGTATCCGATCCCGCGCTGATCGAAATACTGCTTCAACAGATGCGGATACGATGTGGCGATCCGACAATCACGCAAACTCTGTGGACCATCGTAATGTGTGTCGACCGGCACTGCCAGCGACAGCCGGCAACCGCCGAAGTCGAGGCCACGCAACAACTTGTACGACGGCGCTCCGCCTTCGGCGCGGCGCATCAACAGCGCTTCTTCGAGCACATTTTCGCCAACGATGCCGAGATCGACGACGCCGTCCATCACCAACCCGGGAATATCGTCGTCGCGCACTCGCAACAAGTCGAGAGGCATGTTTTCAGCGTAAGCGATCAAGCGTTGCTCGCTGAAATTGATTTTGACGCCGCAACGCTCCAGCAACTGTTGCGAATCGCGACTCAGTCGCCCCGATTTTTGAATCGCAATCCGCAAATGTGTTTTGTCCAGCATACAAACTCCTCGAAACAAAAATACCGCACAAAAAACCCTTAAAGCAAAAACCCCTGGAAATTCTTCCAGGGGTTTCGATCATCTCATCGTTTCGTTGCCGCCGGAAGAATTCGAAATGTCTTCCAGCACACACCGTCCTGAAAGACTAGTCAGGATGGTGATGGTGCGCAACGAACGGAAAAGCATTCTTCATGGGATTACCCGTAAATATTAATCGGAAATGTAAACCTCAGTTGTTTAGGTTAAACCATTCCGCTTTAAATTGCAACCATTTCGCGCTGATGAGGCGCCTTCCGGGGTCAGAAGGCAGATGTCAGAGGCCAGCCATCCGGAAACCAAAAACATGATTTCACCGCAAAGAACGCAAAGAGCACAAAGAATTCTCACGCGAAGGCGCGAAGAAAAAAGCTCCTTCCCCCGCGTGCAGGGGAAGGCCGGGTTTTTCGGCTGAGATTTTGTGTCCATGCGACCCTTCCCCCGCGTGCAGGGGAAGGCCGGGATGGGGGGTGTCAGAGGTCAGAAATCAGCGCGTAGGTCGTGGTGAGCGCCGCGAACTGCGACGTTTTGGCCTCACGCGAAAGCGCGAAGCCGCGAAGAAGGAAAGCCCCCTTGCCAAAGAGGGTGTCGGCGAAGCCGACGGGAGCTTGCGGGAATGCCCACCGGAGGCGGGCGGGGTTTTGAAGTTCCTTCCCCCGCCTGCGGGGGAAGGCTGGATGGGGGCGGCAGAGGTCAGAAGTCAGGCCGGGCGGCAGATTGCCGCCCCTTGCGTCTCTAGAAGCGTTTTGTACAAGGGGAAGCAACCTGCTTCCCGTCGCCGCTGCATGGATTCTGCGCCGCTGCCCCCCACCCTAACCCTCCCCCGTAAACGGGGGAGGAACCTCTTCACACCCTGCGTCGGTAAGCCAGCGCTGCGCCGCCCAGCAGCAGCGCCAGTGTCAGCATCGCCAGCGCAGCCGGGTTCAGCGTTGGTACGGAGGCAATCGGTGCGACGAGGGGCACGAATTTGGCCGTGATGGTGCGCGTGTTGCTGGTGATGCCAGCCATTGTCCAGCCGGTGAACGCGCCGGTGTAGGTCACGCCATCGACCGTGACCGATTCGATGCGGTAGCCCGGCGCGGGCGTGATGAGGAAGGTTTGGTTGGCGCCCTCCGGGACACTGCTGGCCGCCGGGAAGGGGGCAATGGTGCCGCCCGTGGTCTGCGTGACCGTGACCGAGCGCCAGTTGATGGGATCGCTGTAGCCTACCTCGTTGCCTGGTTCCCATAGATACCCGCCTTGGCCGATTCTCGCGCCAGCGTTGAATATGGGCCAGGCAAGACAGTAATTGGCTTGCACGTTGCCGATGTCGCTGATCTTGATCGTGCCTG
>Ga0209628_10000022_pt1 | contig 71029 bp, 59 predicted proteins | sample TergutCu122P4_FD_187285 | JGI IMG/M metagenome (GOLD analysis project Ga0209628, IMG submission 187285) | Cubitermes ugandensis P4 segment gut microbial communities from Kakamega Forest, Kenya - Cu122 P4 (SPAdes) (version 2) | ecosystem: Host-associated > Arthropoda: Insects > Digestive system... | reverse complement strand
CCTTCGTATATTTTTACAAGTTCGTTATTATACGGACAAGTTTTATATGTGGCATAAACCGAATCAATCTCATCGTAATAACGGGTTAATTCGTTTGGTTCTTCAAAGGAATAATGCCCCGGCATGTTCTTGATTAAAAATACGGCGGCTTTATATTTCAGGCTATCTTTTGGATGGGAAGAATAGTGATGCAACACTTTTTCCAACTCCTGACGATTGTTGCCAGCCTGTTGCAAGGCTACTTTCAAATAACCGTCCGATTGTTTGCAGGATGTTAAAATGATAACCGACAAAAATAAAAAGATAACGGATGCTGTTTGCGTTTTCATCATTCAAACCATTACAAATTATCAATTGCTTCAAGGATTCTCCTTGCTTCTTCCAGCATTTCCTCTATGGCTGTCGATTCTACTTTAACCGGCTTTTCGAGCAATATCTCCGCCATTGCTTTTGCCTTTTCCGGCAGTCCGTTATCTACGTAAAGTTGCATTAGCAGGTACAGCGGATAATGCCGGTTGGGTACGGTATGAAATGCTAAAAAATACATGTTTTCCGCTTTCTCGTAGTCGCCCATACTCTTGTAATTGTTTCCCATACAATTGTAAACCATCGGGTCGCTACCAAAATAGAGAAACCGGAAAAACAGGTCGTTACTTGCATCATACTGTCCCGTTTCCGAAAGACAAAGGGCATATTCGAAAAGAAAATGCTTTTGTTGATTCAGTCTATGATAGAGGCTACTATATTTTTCTTCTGCTTTTTCCCAATCTTTTGTGTTGTAATACATTTGAGATGATTTCCATTCACGGTAGGCCGTGTACTGCGAAAAAATCCGGATACCTGCATAAACCGTCAACCCAAGGCATACAATCAAAACCGTAGAACCGATCCATCGCCGTGAAAACCGGTCAATTGGCGGCGACAGTGATGCTGAAATCGCAGCCAAAACAACAAATAGAACTGTTAATGCCGGTATGCTGAACGGATACGAAAAAAAAGCAAAAACTAAAAAGGCTATCAAACTGCCTTGAACCGCAAATTTTATGCTATTGCTATCACCACCCGAAGCCATATTTTGCTTTCCCGTCATTGCGAGGAGCGAAGCAATCCAATTCCTTTTTCTAATTTGCCTCGTCGTGCCACCTCGCAATTCTCGAAGAGAAACAGCGTTCGGCCTGCGCCAATCGACCTGGCTCAATGACGAATTGCAAGTTTTACGCCTTGCAAAAAAAGAGTATATAACGAACAAAAACAGCAACAATCCGATAATGCCGTGTTCTACTGTTATCTGTAAGTATTCGTTGAAAGCATATTCGGGCACATTGGCAATCATCAGTTCCTCTTCGGTAGCCTTACCTGCAAGAAAATAATCTGCCTGTGCGCTACAATACAAGGGCTGAAAACTGCCAAAACCGGACCCCGTTAATGGATTTTCGCGTACCAATGCCATACTTGTGTGCCATACAAACATACGACCATCCGCCGATTCTTTTTTCAACAAATATGCTCCGGCGAAAAAGAGCGCTACCAGAAAAACGCCCCCGATCGTTAGTGTTAAGTTAATTTTATTATGCCGTCCTTGCGAACTGCGAGGCACGAAGCAGGAGGCAATCCAAAAACTGAAAACAAAAAACAGACACCCTGCCAATACCGCCATCCATGCTGCACGACTTAAAGTTGCCGGAAGTATTATCACCGAAAAAACAATGCAGACAATACCGAGAATTTTTTCTGCCCTGTTGCGACCCTTAAATATAAAATACAGCGCAAGAGGAGCGCCGCAAGCCAAAAAAGCGGAATAGGGACCCGGATTAAAAAAAGAGCCCGATATGGCAAAGAGGCCGTTGTAGGATTTCAAAAGTCCATGCAGTTGCAAAAATCCCCAAATCGCTTCAATAGTCGTTACCGAAACGATAACCCATAAAAGAGGGCGGATATGTTCGGCTACGCTTGCCGTGCTATGTTCGGTAGCATTTGTAATACTTCGCATAAGAGTGGCACGAACGATAACATACAGCGGCGGCAGAAGCATCAAAAACCACAGGTTTATGCCGGTGCGCAAGCCGCCCAAAGCGCTACGGGCAAATATCCAAAAAACAAAACAGAACAACGCTATATCAGTCAGACTGATGCGAAAAGCAGAACGGGTGGCAAGAAAACGAAAAGCCGCAACCGGAAAAGCCGCGCCGACAAACAGCGCCAAATAAAAATACTTGCCTGTTTCTGTCGGATTCCATAAGCGGGGACATACGACAAACGTTGTGGATAACAGAAGTATCCACAACGTTATATCAATTACAAAATCTTTATTGACCTTTTGCACTTTTCTCTAATTAGACTACTTTATTACTTTGATTTCTTTAACCTTTGTAGGCGTTGTAGTTCCATTTTCATAATACTCTATAACACAATCATTCTCTAAATAAACCGTAACATCGGCAGGTTTTCCGCTTTCAACTACAGTGAATGTACTTGAATAGTAGATAGGATTAAAAACATTTGACCAGTTCTCTAATCCGTTCATATAATAACCTCCCCAATAACGGCTTTCAATAACTCCTCTAATCTTACATACCGGACATTGGTTGATTTTAGGTTCTTCGAGAAAAGTTTGTCCGCAAAAGACACAAACGAATGGTATTTTTGGCTTGATAATAATTTTCAGACTTGAATTACCCATAGGGACTTCTGCTCTTAATGAATAATCCCTATCGGACAGACTTCCGTCCGGATTAAATTCCTTCCATTCTTTAGCTTCCACAAAACCATCAGCCAAAATATTTTGTCCGTGTTTCCCCATTTCGGGATAGGTAATACCCCATGTTTTCGGATATAGATCGCTATTCATAAACGATTGTATGTAACTTTCGAAATCAGGTATAGTTACATTATTCCCGAGTTCGGCATATTTGTTTGCCAAATTATCACGAACGGTCGAAAGTAAAAGCGCGCATGCATTATTGATTAATTTTGTTCCCAAAGCCTTATCATCCAGTATCCCATCGGTTTTAATGTCTGCGCTGATATTCGCCATCAGTTCCATCATATCGCCGGTAGAAAGATAACTCTGCAATATACACGAAATTGCCAGCAATGCTGCATTATCCGTCAAGTTCAATGTCTCGGATGAATTTTCGGCAGGTTCGAAACCAAATATTGCCAACACTTCGCGTTGCGCCTGTTTCTTGGCTTCGGAAAAACTCTTTTTCCCCTGCGTTACCAAATATTCCACACGCGGCTTTTCCAAATGAGTGAGTACGTTTATATTTGCCGAATTTACATCCTCAACATCAACCAAGGCATAAAGCGTTATTTGACCGATAGATGTTTTCCCCGATATTTCGTTAAAATAGTAGCCATCGGCTTTTAACAACACATATTTTGAGACTAATTCGATGTTTTTCTTTTCAAAACTGCCCGAATTATCGGCAATAGTTGTATAATAAGTTTTTCCCGTTTGGTCTAAACTTTCATCTAATTCCAAAATTGCCACAGACGAACCGTTGATAAACGGCCCTTTTTGCACATAACCCGAAAAAACCGACTTGCTTATTACGGAACTTCCCTTTTCCGTATCGGGTTCCAAACCTACGGAAGCCTGTTCGCAAGCAAGGAACAGGAATACTCCCAAGAGACTGAATAATACATGTTTTGTTCTCATTGTTTCTTTTATTAAATGTTAATTACTGTTTCTACTTTATTTCAAACCCGCCCGACGATAGGTCAAACTTATCATCAATGACCACGCGACCGCTGTTCAGCGTTTCGAGTATCAATTTGCCGGGACTGTTAATGACTACATTATCGTGGATAGTGATAACGCCCGTTGCCTTAATGGTTAATTCGGCATTGATGGTTACATTTTGGATATCAATATCACAGGCTCCGATTGTTAGAGGTGTATTGACGGTTTCACCGGCGAAGGTTTTCGTTGTTGCACATGTCGTAATGGTCTTGTCGGCAAGTAATGCACCGCTGCCGGAAAGCGCAAATAGCGAAAAATTGCTGCTGCTTCCCGGCACGATACAGGTTACAGTTGTCGGATTTCCCGTAGGGTTGACATGAAAGTAATGGGGACTACCTACAACCCAATAAATATCGCCGGCCGGCGGATTGATTAAGGTAAATTCGCTGCCATCGCAACAAACCTCATTTGGGCCGGATATGGACATCGTACATGGATCTACAGTCTTGCTGATTACCACATTGCTTCCACCGATATGCACCGACAATGTACCTGAACCACCAAGATTCGCAGTTCTATAGACGGTTGGCGAAAGAACTGTGGTTGACGTAATGGACGAAGTAGAACTGAATGAAAAAGGTCCTGTTACCGTCCATGTTAACATATTTGATGGATGATTTATTAACGCAAAACTACTACCATCGAAGCACACTGTACTTGGTCCAGCGATAGCCGGCACCGGACACGTATCGCTATCATAATGATAAGTGAGCAAATACGGATAAGCTGATTCGCCACTAACATTATTGACCGTCAATTTATAGTTGTAAAACTTTGGATTGGCAATGCTAAAGGTTTGAGTATAACTTGTTTGATTAACATTATACGGCATCTCTCCTATCAACTCCCATGGGCAATTTGTAAATCTTTGTCCGTAAACACGAAAACTTGTTGGTAAATTTCTTATGTTATAACTATTAATATTAAAATGTTGCTGCATTCCATAAGGCTGATAGGTAAAGTTGACAACAAGATTGTCGGAAGTGGTACTCATCGAAGCAGTGTTGAAGTTTTGCGATCTCATGCCGGTTGCCCAATTACCCACCGTGAAGTCGTATATACCATTAATAGACGCCTTTTCTTTCGTACTTAATCCATTTTTAAACGCGTTGGGAAAATTAGTGATATCTGTGAGATTTTGCCAAGTATTTATAACTCTCTGAGGATACGCAATATCATCATTGTCGCTGTTGCTGTATTGGAAAGTTGGATGACCATCAAAAAGTTCCCATAAATAACTTGCCCAGCGGCCATATGTGGGTTCATCAGGATAAGAGAAATAATATTTATAGTTATTGCCAAAATATTTAGGACTTGTAAATGGTGCGATATCTAAATTGTTACTTTCTGTCCGTACAAGTTCATAAAATGAAGATACACCTGGTGGAGTAGAAAGTCCAAATCCATTTTTATAGGCAAAATGACGGGAGGCATAAGAATAGAACATAGCAAAAGATTCTTTTGTTTGTTGCGAAGCAGAATACATTTTTGATGTACTCATCCCCCATATCATATAATTAACAAAATGTCCATATTCGTGCGCCGGAGATCCAAACATAGCATACGAATTAACATTTCTCTTTTTACTAAGGTTTATTTTAGGTGATGATAAATAATTAAATTGACCCGAATAATCACTTGCATTAGTCTCGTAAACAGGAACTTTTGATAGACCATAACCTAATTTGTTGAGCATGTTGCCTGCATACCAAAACATGCCAAGAGAACTCGCCATCATGAACTCATTCACAGTAATTTCTTTATTGGTTGCTTGAATGCTCTGCAAATGATGATCAATTGCGATTGTTGAATGCTCATTCTCCAAAAATACAGGCACAACATCACCATAAAGAGTGGTGCCAGGTACATTTAAGAATACATAGTCGTTGTCGCGAGCTACAAAGATAACTGCCTCATCGAAATTAAAATCGCTTAAATTGGCATTAATGGAAAAATTGAAACTGAAATTACCGGTACCGTCTGTTCGCGAATAATGAACACCTTCAAACAGAGTGTAAGGATAGTTTGGATGATAAAAGACATACATGTTATTCGGATAATTACTGTTCCTGAATAACAGAAACACGTTAGTTGCAGGGATATAAGTGCTCCATCCATTTGCGGCAGATTTTGTTCTGACATACCCGGATATATTAATGATATAATTGTTCCCCGCCCTCAATGCTCCGGTGATTGAGTCATTTTGATGCATCGGTATTGCTTTTATTTCATAAGTATCAATTGCTAAAGGGTCATCGTATCTTTCATTTACCGATCTTTTCGTACTGTCTGAAAGATCTATGATGCCAGACGAACCAGCAACATCCGCAAGTTGTTCGTTATAACGAATAAAAACTTTATTTTTTATTTGTTCATCCATCTGGAATTTCTCTTCTTCAGTATATTGGGTTCGGAATTGTTTAACCGTATTGTCATTTTGCTTTTTAAAAATAGCATAATCATAACCGCTAGGATGATAATCAGCCATATCGGCTTTATTGACAAATTGCCCCCCTAACAGAAAAACGTTAAAATGGGTAGCCTGATCGGTCTTTAAACTGATAGGGACACCTATTTTACCCTTTCCTGTATTGCCGGAAAGAAAAACTGATTTGGCATCGTTTATTGCCATATTCCGGCTTGACTGTACGCTTAATCCTACTTGATCGAAGGGGCGCAACACTTCATACTCAATGACTAATGTGCCTGACGACACATAAATTGTATCAATAACGATGGCAGGCAGTTTATCAAGAGGTTCAGTTGCGTTAGCACATATAACGAGTAATATTGTCAAAAAAATGCTTGAAATAAGCTTCTTCATGATTTTAATTTTTAATTGTTCACTCAATAATTACACTATTCTAAAATGGCTTTTATGGATTGTTCAAGTATGCGTTCATCAGACAAACCGACAACAAAAGTAAATTTGTATTCATTTGCTTCAATAGCGGTAGCAGTAAGTACACAACGAAACCATATATCTGGAGGAGAACTAAAGGACGGAGCAAGGTTTACATAACTTTCAAAAGATGCTAATCGTGAGCCTCCTTCATATATTTTAAAAAACTCTGCAATATCCATTCCTGCCGGATATGTTTCGCTAAAATTCTTATCGGAAAAAACCTGAATGGAAATAATTCTGTTTTTAGGATAAAACGTGCCAGGCGGACAATCAGCGTAAGCAGACTGTATGAATAAAGAATAGACAGGTTTGTAATTTGCTATTATTGTATTTTCTATTTCAAATGCTATACAAACTCCAAAGTCTTCACGAAATTCAATCAGATTCCCTCCTGCTTGCTGAATATTATTCATAATCCACATTAAATCTCCACGTTCCAATTGATTAACAGAAAACGACGAAATGGAATATTCAAAAGTTTTAGTCGGGGGGCAATTACAATCCGTACAACTCTTCACAATCAAGCCGACTGCCGACAAAACCAACAATATACAAACAAATATAAAAAATTTCAATGCAATTGAAATGACGAAATTATTTTTCATTGGTCTTCAATTTAGACTGTGACGTTTAATGATTGATTATCAATTGTTTCGATTCGATTTGGTTTCCCGAAGTTGCCCTCACAATATAGGTGCCGGTGCTTAGTCCGGAAACCGAAGTTTGAACACTGTATCTGCCTGCATTTTGGTTCTGCTTGGGTACCAACACTTTCTGCTTTTGTCCGAATATGTTGTATAACTCGATACATATCGGAGCATCCACATTCAGCGTATAATCTACCGTAACCAAGCCATTGCTTACAGGATTGGGGTACAGCGAAAAGGAAAAATCGTTTTCCTGAACAATATTTGCGTTTTTTTCGAGCGCTTCCAACCGGCTGATCAACATCTGAATGGTTTCATCCTGTTTTTCAATAATTTGTTGCTGTTCCTGAATGGCTCCCGTCAAAACAGGTATCAACGCAATATAATTTACGCTCAACATGCCTTGATCGTCCTTATGAACCAATTCGGGAAACACCTGTTGCAATTCCTGGGCTATGAAACCGATCTGTTTCCTTTTTGTGTCACGCTTTTCTCCGAGACCGAAATACTTGCGCAAATCCTTCTCATCGCTTATCTTTACGCTATCGGGTACAAGAGCGTAATATTCCGATAAATCTTCCGCTTTGAAGTTATACGTTACCGGACGAAGTCCTGCTATTTTTTCCAAAGCGCTTCCCAAATTTTTCACATTGGTCTTGTAGCGTGAATCCGAGGTCGTGCTAAATGCCCCATCTACATGGACGTTGCCTTTAACATTCAAGGTATAAGACGAATTGGGTGTGCCGCCAATACTCATTCCGGTAGCATGTACCCTGCCTTGAAAATAACCGGCATATCTGCCATTAACAAACTGACTTCCCCAGTCATCATCTGTTGCATATAGCGCTGCACCATTATGACAACCTGTCAAATTTGCATAAACACCGTAATTATATCCCGAAGCCGCATTTCCGGCAGTGGCGTGTATGCCATAGGACTCACCGGTAGTGAGGTTTGATGTTGCAACTGCATACGCTCTTATTGCTGTACTGCGCACTCTCCCTGCCAATACATTTTGCTCTACATCAAGCCCGTAATAATCAAATGAACCCGACGGATTGTTGTTTCTTATGGCTAATCCACCTCTTTTATCCGTATTGGTTATGGCCATTTTATAGTTCGATAGAGACAGCGGCGACATTCCGCTCTGCCAACATTCCATGTTGGCAAGCGCCTGCACATTGGCCAATGAAACATTGGGAACCTTTTCTGTCGTCAAAGACAGATTCACATTCAGGGCAGCAATAGCAACAACTATTGCTGCTCCAACCACCAAAAATACTTTTTTCATGCAATTTTACTAATTAAATTTATATTCAGATTTATTTTTTTGACACCAAAGATACGAAACTTTACGGATAGATTTTGAGTTGAACGGGGAGAGTCAGACACAGGGTTTTGCTACTGAGCCAACAAAGGTAAGTGCGCTATTGCAACATAGCCATTTCTTCCTGCACTTTTCTCGCTTCCTCAGCAGCGGCTTCTGCAAACCGTTCCGTAGTGTCGGCGTAGAGAATTTGCCGTGAGGAGTTGACTAACAAACCGCATTGCTCGTTTAAGCCGTAGTGTGCCACTTCTTTCAGACTGCCGCCTTGTGCGCCTACCCCGGGTATCAATAAAAAATGGTTGGGAACAATCCGTCGAATATCTTCGAGCATTTTGCCTTGTGTGGCACCAACCACATACATCATCTGTTCGTCGGTAGCCCATTCCTGCGATTTTTTCAGGACTTTTTCAAACAGGCGTTCGCCGTTTTTATCTTCTGTCAACTGGAAATCCTGCGACCCTTTGTTTGAAGTGAGAGCCAGCAAAATTACCCATTTATTCGGATAAACGAGAAAAGGTTTTACACTATCTTCACCCATATAAGGCGCCACCGTTACCGCATCGAAATCGGAATGGTCGAAAACGGCGCGGGCGTACATCTCGGAGGTGTTTCCAATATCGCCCCGTTTGGCATCGGCAATAATAAACTGGTCGGGATAATTTTGGCGGATGTAGGAAACGGTTTTTTCCAAAGCCATTTGGCCTTTTATACCGAGACTTTCGTAAAATGCCAAGTTTGGTTTGTACGCTACGCAATAAGCCTGTGTTGCATCAACAATCGCCCGATTGAAAGCAAAAACGGGGTCTTCGTCTTGCAACAGATGTTGAGGAATCTTTTTTATATCCGTATCTAATCCCACACAGAGAAAAGATTGTTTCCCTTTGATGTTTTTGAATAATTGTTGTTTAGTCATTTTATTTATGTTTGGGAAGTTAGACGAAGTTATAACTTCCTATAATTCACTCTCCCTCATCCGTTCCGCATTCTCAGCCACAATCAGTTGGTCGATAACTCCCTGTATATTCCCTTCCACAAAATCCGCCAGATTATAGAGGGTATAATTGATTCGATGGTCGGTCATCCGTCCTTGTGGAAAATTGTAGGTGCGTATTTTCGCCGAACGGTCGCCGGTCGAAACCATCGTTTTCCGTTTGGAAGAAATAGCATCGGTTCTTTTCTGCAATTCCATATCGTACAGTCTATTTCGAAGCATTTGCAACGCCATCTCCCGATTGGCCAATTGCGAACGCGCCACTTGGCATTGAATCATAATGCCGGTGGGTTTGTGTGTCAACTGCACCTTGGTTTCTACTTTGTTTACATTTTGTCCGCCTGCACCGCTCGACCGCGCCGTTTGAAATTCCAAGTCAGCGGGATTGATTTCCACGTCAAATTCATCGGCTTCGGGGAGCACTGCTACTGTGGCGGCAGAAGTATGCACACGACCTTGCGTTTCCGTTACCGGAACACGCTGAACACGATGTACACCCGACTCGTATTTCAATGTTCCATACACATTTTCTCCACTCACATTCAGGATAATTTCTTTGAAACCGCCAATGGTTCCTTCACTGAAACTGTTTACTTCTACTTTCCATCCTTTCGATTCGCAATATTTAGAATACATCTTGAATAAATCGCCGGCAAAAATCGCTGCTTCGTCGCCGCCGGTACCGCCACGAATTTCCAAAACGGCATTTTTACTGTCCTGTGGATCTGCCGGAATTAATAAAAGTTTGATTTCCTCTTCGATTTGCGGAAGACGCTGCGTGCATTCGTCCAATTCTTCACGAGCCATTTCTCTTAGTTCGACATCCGACTCATTTTCAAGTATTTGTTTAGATTCCTCTATTCCGGTCAATAATTGACAATAACGATTACGGGCTTCTGCAATTTTTTCCAAATCGCGATATTCCTTGTTCAGTTTGACAAAACGCTTCATATCCGCAATTACGCCTGGGTCGGTAATCAGTTTGCCAATCTCTTCAAAGCGGATTACTAAGGTATCTAACTTGTCTAACAGGGTACTTTGAGTCATGCAGGAACATCTTATTTACTAAAACGCAAAGGTAATCAAAAAAAATTACTCAAAAAAATATTGTTATTCCCCTAAATGTTTGTACCTTTGCATCCCGAATCGTATAAAGGATAATAATTAAAAAACAGTAGATATAATATGAAAGCAGAAATTCATCCGGGTAATTACCGTCCGGTCGTATTTAAAGATATGTCGAACGACGATACATTTATTACCCGTTCGACTATCAATGCAAAAGAAACCATTGAAATTGAAGGTGTTACTTATCCGTTGGTTAAAATTGAAATTTCAAACACCTCTCATCCTTTCTATACCGGTAAACAAAAATTGGTGGATACGGCAGGACGTGTCGATAAATTTATGAACCGCTACGGTAACCGGAATAAAAAGTAAATTTCGACCGTATTAAACTTATTATTAGCCGATTTACAGTTTCGATTGCAGATATTGGATCCGTTTTTCGGCTTTTTCTTTTTCCTTCTTCAATTGTTCTAATTCTCTGAGAGCAGTAACAAAATCAGTCGTTCTAACCAATGCATCTTTCTCTCTTTGGGAGAGAATGCGTGTTGGTTGTTTGGAGCCTCCGGCATACATCATTGTAATTTTCTCTTTGGCATACGCGTAAATAAAGGCAACGACACCGTTGTCGCGTTCTTTTTGGAAAGTTACAATTTGATAACTGTTTCCACCCCCGTCTTTAAACGAATAATTGGCTCCTCCATCAAAAGGAATCGCCACGGTTTCGGCGTATTCCCCGGAAGGGATGGAAACTTTCAAGCGGTCGAAATGAATAGGAGTTGCACTATGATATACAGCCGTCAGAACTAAATCGTTGGCTTCGGTTACACTCGTCTTTATTCCACTGAACCCCGATTCTACCTGCGGATTCCATGATTTATCCGTATATCGACCTTCTCTGTCGTATTCCGTTTTTTCAAACACAAAATAGGGCATCATCGCATCAATTTCGGATTCTCGAATCGGCAACAAACTGTCGCAAAAAACCAAATTCCGTTGTTGCTCTTTCAGTTCGATTTCGCGCATAAGGCGCAATACTTCTTTTTGCAGATCGTAGTCTTTCGGATATTGGGTTTTGAGTTCGTCTAACGTTTGCTTTGCCAGACCGTATTGTGTGTTTTCGTATAAATTACGAGCCTGTTCCAATTGCTTCCGGGCAGCGTCGTTATTTTTACATCCTGCGAACAGCAGGGAAACGACAAACAGTAAAAGATAAATTTTTCGTGTTGACATAATCATTTGTTATTTTTCGATTCGTATTCGGGCATCCACCGCTATAATCCCTTTTTCGGTGGCTAATAACGGATTGATGTCCAATTCTTTAATTTCGGTTGCAAAACGCAGTAAAGTGGAAAGATTTACGATGATCTGTGCAAATTGGTGTTCATCAATACCTTTTTGTCCACGCGCCCCCTGGAATACTTTGTATCCTCGCAACGAACGAATCATGGAAAGCGCTTCTTCAGTAGCCAAAGGCGCTAAACCGGAAGCCACATCCTTGAAGATTTCTACAAAGATGCCACCCAAGCCGCAAAGCACAATGTGTCCAAATTTTTCTTCGTACTTAGCGCCGGCAAAAAGTTCTCTGCCTTTCAACATCGGTTGAGTCATGACGGCCGTTGCACCGGGAATTTTAACCAATCGATCAAATTCCATCTGCAAATGTTTTTCAGACCGGATATTCAACACTACTCCGCCTACATCCGATTTATGAACAGGTCCTACCACCTTAGCCACTACCGGAAATCCGACTTGCGCGGCAAACGTTTTTATTTCTTTCCATTTCGGCGACACCAATTCTTCGACCATAGGAATGCCGGCGGCTTTGAAAAGCTTCTGAACATATTTCGGGGCAATATACCCCGATTCCGGAATGTTGTCGATAATGCGTCGTATTAGCGGAATATCTACTCCTTTCAATTCTAAGTTATTAGCCAGCGGACGAGGTGTTTTTAAAGTGGTAACTAAGGCATTGGCCAACGTTACTTCATCGCTGAAATTGATATGACCTTTTTCGATGAAAAAATCGGTTTCGTCCCACGCCGTACTTACGGAAGGCAAAACTGGGTAGATAGGTTTGGAACAAGTCCACATTTTCCGGTCTAACACTTCGTAAGCCTCAAAAATTTTATTTAGACCCGGACTGCCAAAGATAACAATGATTCCATCCACATTGTCGAATTTGTTTTCGCAGTAGTCGATGGCAATTTCCAAATGTTTGGCAGTACCCGTTCCCAATATGTCGATTGGGTTACTGACCGACGAGCCCTGCAACAGATGTTTTTTCAATTCATCGGCTATTGGATTGCCTGTGAAAGAGGGTATTTTCATATCTCCTTTGGATAAGGCATCGGTCAGCATGACTGCTGCCCCTCCGGCATGAGTAACGATGGCTATATTGTTCCCCTTCAATTCTTTAAGCGTAAAAATCGCACCAACTGTTGCCAACTCTTCCCGACTGTAACAACGAACGATTCCGGCTTTACGAAACAAGGCTTCCACTGCCAAATCCGGATTTGCCATTGCTCCGGTGTGCGAAGCGGCTGCCCGGCTACCCGATTCAGAGGTGCCTGATTTAATAGCCGCAATCCGGCATCCTTTTCGGATCAGCGAAGAGGCGTGTTCCAATAATTTGTCCGGATCTTTGATGCTTTCGATATACAATAATTTAATTTTAGAATCGGTTTCCGGATTGAAATTCAAATTCATATACTCTACTACATCTTCTACGGTAATTTGAGCGCCGTTTCCGATCGACCACATCGAATTGAAGCGCAAACCCATTCGCACGCTGGATTCGATGATGTAGAGAGCTGTGCCTCCCGAACTCGAGACCATATCCACTCCCATAGGATCCATTTTAGGAATAGGAAGAGTAAAAACACTGTGATGATAACGATTCAACAGTCCGATACAATTTGGCCCGACGAGACTGGCGTTGGCCTCATTAATCACTTTTACGATAGATCCTTCCAATTCGGCACCTTCCTGACTTTCTTCTTTGAATCCGGCGGAAAACATGACAAAAGCCTTTACCTGTTTTTCCTGTGCCAAAACAGTTATCGCCTCCAAGCAGGCATGTGCAGGAATGGCAATCACAGCCAAATCGGTAGGCGGTATTTCCGATACATGATGATAACTTTTTAGTCCCTGTACTTCGTTTTCTTTTGGATTGACAACGTAGAGTTCTCCATCGAATTGACCGTTAATCAGGTTGCGCACGCAGTTCCCTCCGGGTTTGGAAGTATTGTTCGAACCACCTACAATCACAATGTTTTTTGGATGAATAAGTTCTCGATTAATCATAAATGACATTTTTTATGCAAATGTACGAAAAATTTTGCTTCAACCTTCTAAAAAACAATTTTTTACCCTAAAGGAAAGTATAAATGGGTAACGATATAGAAACGATATGTTTTATTTCATCATTGCCTCCAACTCTCCTGCCAATTCTCCTGATTCCAATCGCATAATACTTTCCTCCGAACTTCCGTAGCTCAAAAGATTAATACTTTCGTACCAAACAAGACGATTATCAATAAGAATGAATTTTTGATGAATATTCGCTTTTTGAACAACCGTAACAAACGATTGTAAATATTCGATACACTCTTTTATTCGTTCCTGTTCTTTGTATGATTCCTCCGGACGGGTAATAACGGTAATTGAAACGCCCATTTTTAACGGTTCCTTCAACCATTCGAGAATTACATCAATTCGCTTTTTTCGTAAATAGGGGCTGATAATCAGGATTTCCTTTCTGGCTTCGATAAAATCGTTTTTCATTACAGGGGCAAAACTATTCACATCGTAAATCATACTGATTTTATCCGGTTGATTTTGAGCAGATAAAGTTTTGTATCCTATCTGTGCATAACCGCTAAGGCGTTTGTGATACATCCGTTCTAATACAGGAACGTGAATATCTACATAATCGTAAATCATTACATCCTGCTTGCCGGGGTATTCCCTGTGTAATCGTCCTGCATATTGGGCTAAAGTTCCTTTCCATGCAATAGGCGAGGCGAGAAACAACGTGTCTAAACGCGGATAATCGAAACCTCCGCCGACATATTTTCCTGTAGCAATGATAATCAGTTTTTCTTCTTGTGGAATATTAGCCAACAATTAAGGCAACGGGCGTTATCACTATCCACGATAATGTAGTTATTAACAGTTCCGGCAAGTTGATACTCGAAACCCTGAACAGCGGTCGTGTAGTGATTGATGATAAATTTGACCTCAGTACTGGAGGGTTTGAAATCAAGTAGTGATGTAAGGTGCAAAAAATTGATAAAAAAAGAGCGGGGAAAGAGACAAACCAAAGGAGTAAGGCTATGAGAACTATTAATTCTTGTTAAAAATTCAAAAAAAATTGCAATAATGAAAATAATGAATTACATTTGGATAATTTTTTAAGATAGTAATACATTAAAATTGAATTGTTTATGAAAAAGATTTTTATCACAATGTTGGTTTTAATTGCTTGGACAATGCTGTTGCCTGCACAGATTACACGGGAACAGGCAAATGTGATAGCAAGAGACTATATACAAAGCGAAGGGTTGCAGCCTGCAAGCGCTTTATACGCAAACAGCAACGACCCGAATGTAGAAGGCATTTCCATAACGACTTCAAACGAAGAGACGGTCAAAGTAAAATATGCCTGCTGGGCTTACTGTATAGACGAAAACGAGTTTCGCCGCTACCTTTTTATAAAAGAGAGCAATGGAAGTCTGCTTGAGATAATCGCAAATGCCGACATCAGCGAATTGGGGACTTCATGGAAAGCACTGTTGCCAACCGGTTTAATCGAACTAAAAGAAAACACCCAATCGCTCTATCCAAATCCTGTGGACGGTTGGCTGACGATTCCCTGCAACGGGAAGTCTGTTCGTGTTGAAATCTATGACTTAAAAGGGGTTCGCCTCTTTTCCGGAACATTCTCGGACAAGGACACTTGTCAACTGAATGTTTCATTCTTGAGTGCAGGCATTTATATGGTAAATGTTTCCGGTAAGATGCACAAAATAATTAAGAATTAAGACAGTTTCGTCATTGCGAGGAACGAAGCAATCTATCTATTAAACAATTAAATATTGAGAATGTTATGAAGAAAATATTATTACTAATAATTGCGCCGTTCGTGTTTCTTTCGGCATTATCTGCGCAAATCACTCAGGAAGAGGCGAATAAAATTGTGTTGGAACGTATGAGTCAGGAAACACAGCCTTATACCATATACACTCAGGAAAAGTTACAGGAACAGGGAGTAACCATCACAGTTTCTGCCGGAGAAGTGATAGAGTTAGATTACCCATGCTGGGTTTATTCCGTCGATTTCCGTCAATTCATTATTGATCCTTTTTTGGAAGTATCCCATATCAAATATGCTCCGACCCGTTTTTTGATTGTTAAAAAAAGCGATGGTAACTTATTAGAGATAAATTCAGATAATGCATGGCTACACTTGGCAGGATGGAGGATAGTTCCCAAAAATTCAAACTATTCGGTATGGAGAAGTGAGATTGGAGACAACGTGATCGAATTCACGTTTTATCCATCAGAAAACAAATTACAGCTAAGAACTACTCCTGAACAGTTGCCATCTTACATTTATTTTTTTACGAGCAGTGGAATTTTCGACTATCACATAATAGGCAACAAAATGTATTTCCCGGGATTTAATCCGGCGGGTAAGATTCTTTTGAGTACTTGGACTATCGATTATTTGTCCGAAAACAAAATATACTTAAAGTGTAATGATACTTTATGGACTTATGGCACCAGTGCATATTATTTAATTTGTCAAACTGATTTTAAAGAAATATGAGAAAAAGAGGTGTGTGATGAAAACCAATTTTTTTTTATCAATGTTAGTGTTGTTCGCTTGTGCAGCAACATTACCCGCTCAAATCACGCGGGAACAGGCAGATGAGATTGTATTGAAACACATGAGCCAAGAAACACGTTTATCCGTCATACATGCTAAAGAAAATGTACAAACGAAAATGGCTGTCACTACTTCTGCCTGTGAAGAACTTGAATTAGATTATCCTTGTTGGGTTTATTATGTAAGCTATGCTGATGTGAACTGCTGTCTTGGTCGTTATTTGATTGTCAACGAAAACAACGGAAATTTGCTGGAAGTGGATGCAAAGAGTGGGGCAGAGCCGGAGAATTTGGCAGAATGGAGGAAATTTGAAGGCATTTGGCATGTAAAAGCCGAATTAGGCGGATGCAATTTAGGGCTCAGAAGCAACGAAGCAGGAAGTATTAACTCGACTATGAATACCGATACAGTTATCATTACCATCTCAGAAAATCTCGTTAACGTGTTTGTCGGATTCACTTACACTTGTAAGAGTGTGCCTTTTGAAACACAAGTTGACATCATAGACGATATTATGCACATACACATTATCGACACATGTAGAGCACCCAATAAAGGTTGTTATCAGCGTTGCGTCTGTAATTACACATTTGATTTTGTTTTCAATTATCAGGGAGAACTCTATCAGAAATATAGAATAATAGTGACTGATGCTCAAAAGGAGACTTTATTTATCATTTCAGAAGGCTGTACATTAAAGGAGTAATTATTTCAAAAAAAATCGGTTATAAAAAAAATATTCGAAATAAAAACAGTAAATATATGAAATTAATAGACATAGCCATTTTTACCTTTCCCAACGATGCTGTTGTTTTGGAAAGCATTTTATCGGCCGAGAAAATTGAATATTTTCTGAATAATGTGAATATGTCAACCTATGTGTTAGGCAGTGGAATGCGGCTTTCCGTTCTCGAAAAAGATGTTGACCGCGTAGTCGAAATGATTAAGGAGGCGGGGTTTGAGCAAAATCTGCTTCCTCTGTAACTTGCGTCCATCCCTGCGCCGTTAGCGGTATTTGCGTTCCGTCGCGTGTTACCAAACGAACGCCCTCGTCTGCTTCGCTGATGTGTCCGATTAAATGGATACCTTCTATTGTTTGGACTTTCTCGTGCATATTCAGCGGGACGGTAAACAGTAATTCGTAGTCGTCGCCTCCGTTCATCGCTACGGTAGTGAGGTTCATATTAAATTGTTCGGCCATCATAGCGGTCTGATAATCAATAGGAAGACGTTCTTCATAAACCATGCAACCCACCCTGCTTTGTTGGCAAATATGAAGCAATTCGGAAGCCAATCCGTCGGAAACATCAATCATTGAAGTGGGGATAATATCGTTTTGAGCCAGCAATTCGATGATATCTTTTCGGGCTTCCGGACGCAACTGCCGTTCGAGCAGGTATTCTTTTCCCGCAAAATCGGGCGTAAAATCTTTTTCGCCGGCATGAATGGCTTTTTCCCGTTCCAGCAATTGCAAACCCATATAAGCAGCGCCCAAATCGCCTGAAACACATATCAAATCCGTATTTTTTGCCGCATTACGATAAACAATTTTATCGCGATCGGCTTCACCGGCAGTTGTTACACCAATACACAAGCCGGTCAGCGACGATGTTGTATTGACGCCCACCAAATCTACCCCATGCCGCTGGCAGGCATATTCGATTCCGGCAAATAACTCATCCATATCTTCCACCGAAAAACGCTTGGAAATGCCTACGGATACTGACAGTTGGCGAGGCTGCCCGTTCATCGCATAAATATCCGAAAAACAGACGGTTGCCGCTTTATATCCAACAAATTTCAACGCTACATAAGTCAAATCGAAATGGATGCCTTCTAACAGAAGATTATTGGCAAATAACACTTTTTTCCCTTTGTATTCCAATACGGCGGCATCATCGCCTATCCCTTTGACGGTCGAAGGGTTAGATGTTTGAATATGATTGGTAAGATGAGCCAGAAGACCGAATTTTCTCAACGATGATATTTCTGTCATAATTGTTTGATCACTTCTTCCATAATAAATGCCATTTTCGGCTGAGCAAGTTTTGCTGCTTCCTGCACTTCTTCGTGGCTTATTTCTACAATTTTTCCTAGTACGCCCAAATCGGTAACAATAGAAAATGCCAGCACTTTTAATCCGCCATGACGGGCAACAATCACTTCCGGAACGGTTGACATCCCCACACAATCGCCGCCAATAATCCGAAGCCAATTGTATTCGGCAGGCGTCTCAAAAGTGGGCCCCTGCAAGCCGATATAAGTTCCGTATTGCAGTTTGATATTGTTTTCTTCGGCGATTTGCGTTGCTAATTTGCGAAGATTAAGATCGTAAACTTCGCTCATATCCGGGAAGCGTGTGCCAAACTCTTCGAGATTTTTTCCACGCAAAGGATGTTCGGGAAAGAGATTGATGTGGTCTTCAATCAACATAATGTCGCCAATCCGGAACGACGAATTCATCCCGCCGGCAGCGTTGGATACAAACAGGTATTTAAAACCCAAAAACTGCATTACGCGCACCGGAAAAGTAACTTCCGTCATCGAATAACCTTCGTAATAGTGAAAACGTCCCTGCATTGCCAAAATGGGTTTGCCTCCGAGTTTGCCGACAATGAGTCTGCCACTGTGTCCTTCCACGGTCGAAACCGGAAAATTGGGAATAGTTTCGTACGGGATATCTTTCCGGTCGGTAATATTGTTAGCCAAATCACCCAATCCGGTGCCTAAAATAATGCCGATTTTTGTTTCGGCAGGTATCTGTGGTCTAAGCCATGATACGGTTTCCTGTAAAGTTTTTAACATGATCTTCTATTTTTTGTATGAATAATTTTTCCTGTTCTGCACAAAATACTACTTCCACCGGAATGTAGTACATAAACTTTTTTATTTCGTTCGATATCGCCGGATGATTCATCAATCGCACAGCATCCTTTTCGGAAGTAATCAGCATTTTTCGACTGTTTTTTATACTTTCAAACGACTTCGTTATTTTAACGATATCTTTACAACTAAAATTGTGATGATCCGGAAAAATAATCGAATACAAATCTCCGGTATATTGTTTCAAATAATCTGTTAAATCTGCCGGATTGGCTAATCCCGTTACCAAAAGAAAAGAGTACGATTCTTTCTTCAATTGTTCGAGACTTTCCTGTTCAACGGAATCGAACTCCGGAAAAAGCGGTAAAAGGTTTTTGTATTTGTAGTACGTCATTAGACAGAGCTGATTGGCTACGCCAATTGCGAGAGTTTTGCCTGAAGCAATCCAAAAATCAGGCAGGATTGTTTCGTTACACTTGTAATGACGGGAGTCGCATTTTGTGTAAATCAGGATATCGGCTCGAATACTATTCTTTGCCGGCTCGCGCAAACGGCCTGCCGGCAGCAAATAATCGCTGGAAAAAGGTCTTTTCCAATCAGACAACAGAATCGATAGCGACGGTTTTACCCAACGATGTTGAAAAGCGTCGTCTAAAAGAATAACTTCCGGTCGCCGGTCGTCGGAAAGCGCCAACAGGTTGTTAATTCCCCTTCGGCGATTACTGTCCACCGCCACAATAACATCCGGAAATTTCCGGAACATCTGAAAAGGTTCATCACCCAAAGAGAGAGCCGAAGTGCTGTTATCCGCCAAAATAAACCCTCGCGTTTTTCGCTTGTATCCCCGACTCAGGACGGCTACTTTGTATTTTTTGCCCAACAAGCGGATAAGATACTCGGTGTGAGGTGTTTTTCCCGTTCCACCAGCGGTCAGGTTCCCAATGCTAATTACCGGAACGGGAAAGGTTTCGCTCCGAAAAATTTCCTTGTCGAACAAGTAGTTGCGCAATGCCACTGCAATACCATAAAGCCATGCGAGAGGAAGTAATATTTTATTTGTCCGGACAGTGTTGTTCATCTCATATTTTTAGCCACAAAGATAGTTTTTTTTTGCCTATTCCGATTGAACACCGGTTTTAATTAGTTAAATATCCCTAAAATTTTGTTTATTCATGTTACTTCTACTATTTTTGTATATCTAAATTTCAAAATGATATTATTAACTAAAGAATATAGGAGATAAATGTTATGAAAACAAGTAAGTATTCTGTTTTGATGATGATGCTTCTGTTTGCCATTTCGGCAGTAGCTCAAATTAACGCTTTTGAGGACGATATTTATTCTTCCAGACACAAAAAGAATGAGAAAGCGGAACCGGCAAAGGAAGTACGACCTACTGTAACAACGGTGCAAACGGCTCCGGTTGTAATAGCCACCATGTCGTCTGATAGAGATGTGGATGAATACAATCGACGGTATATCGACGCTGACAACTACGTAGATGAAGAAGCTACAGATACCATTGCGGAGTATGTAGATGGCGAATTGACGCAACGGATTGTTAAATTTCACGATCCGTCTAAAATTACCATTGTAGGCACCGACAATGTTCGTATTTCGGTAGATGGAGATAATTACATTATTGATTTTACCGAACCTGTTAGCAATAGTACAACCTTGAATTTTTATGGAGGATATAATCCCTGGTACTATCCGTCGTGGGGATGGCGTCACTATTGGTACTACGGATGGTACGATCCCTGGTACGACCCCTGGTATTACGGATACAATCCCTGGCACTACGGATGGTACAGCCGGTATTATTATGGTTGGTACAGTCCATGGTATTACGGCGGATGTTATTACGGCGGATATCATTATGGTTATCATAACCATCACTATGGCGGGTATTACAATCACGGTAATAATTACTACAATCGAAACTCTACGGCATACAATCGGAGTAGCAGCACAAGGGAGCGAAGCACCTATAGCGGGCCAATTACCCGAAGCACTCTGCCGCGAACGAGAGGAGAATACGGAACTACCGTTCGGTCCTCTTCCGAATCAACTCGAAACGCTGCAAATCCAACTGTTCGCAGTCCGTTAAGCAGAGAAAATACAATCGGTAGCAGTAGAGGATACCCCAATGGCACGAGCCGGCAATCCGGTACTCAGAATACTTCCACCCCGTCTACTACACGAACACAGGTAAATCAAGGTTCTTCTTCCGACAGCGGAACAAGTACCGTCCGTTCGCCGGGTACTACTTCTTCCAGCAGTAGTTCTTCCAGAAGCAGTAGCGACTCGTCTGTTTCTTCCTCCAGAAGTTCTTCGAGTTCTTCAAGTTCTTCGAGCGGATCGTATAGCAGTGGTAGTAGTTCTCGCTCATCAAGCGGCGGTAGTTTTTCGTCCGGAAGTAGCAGCAGTCGGTCGTCCGGTGGTGGTAGTGTTTCGTCCGGCAGCAGCAGCGGTAGCCGTTCGTCGTCCGGTGGTGGAAGAAGATAAATGACAAATAATCAAATATTTTAATAATCATGAAAAAATATACAATAATCCTAATCGCCCTGTTTGCTTGTACAGGGTTATTGGCTCAAGGCGAAATGGATGCTATCCGGTTATCGGGAAGCAGTTTGCGCGGAACTGCCCGTGGGCAGGCAATGGGTGGAGCGTTCGGAGCCTTGGGTGGCGATGTAACCGGAATTATGATTAATCCTGCCGGATTGGGGTTGTATCGTTCTTCGGAATTGAATTTTACGATGGCACTAAATTTCGCCAATACACAAACTGATTGGCAAAATACAATCAACAAAGGAAATAACATAAAATTTAATTTTGATAATATTTCGTATGTCGGCTATTATTCAACGGGGAATGCAGGTTTACCGACCCTTAATTTTGCATTTTCGTGGAACCGATTGAAGAGTTTCAATCGCAGTTATATTGCTTCGGGACGAGGGATGAATTCGTCTTTGACCGACTACATAACGGCTATTACCAATGGGTATGATGGCAATCAAGGTGTTTTTGTCGATGATATGATTGCCGACAGCAGATATGAGGGGTATGATCCTTACAGACCGAGATACGGAGACCCGCAAATTCCTTGGTTAAGCATTTTGGGATGGAATGGCTGGCTTATCAACGACGATACGGATTATACTTATTCTTCAATTTTATTCCCTGATGAAAAAGTTGCTCCCCGTTTGGAAGTAAACGAACGAGGTTATATCGACAGTTACGATGTTTCGTTGGGTGCCAACGTACAGGATAAATTCTATTGGGGTTTAACGTTTTCTTTAACAGATATATCTTATCGTTGGGATTCGCGGTACGACGAGGAATTTAAACCAAGAGGAGGTATCGGATTGGACAATTATCTTGAGACCAACGGAACCGGTTATCAAGTCAAACTCGGCGCTATATGGCGGCCGGCCGATTTTCTGCGTTTTGGAGTTTCTTATTATTCGCCTACCTGGTATTATTTAACAGATTACTATCAGGGACGTGCAATCGCCCAGTATGATATTAAGGATGAATGGGCAAAAACGCCGGATCATGCGTACACTCGTTATCGTTTCAATACTCCTTACAATTGGATATTCAGTATTGCGGGAATTATCGGAACTAAAGCCATTGTCAGTCTCGATTATGAGATTAAAGACTACAGAGGCATGAAGTTGATGGATAATCTCGGAAGACCTCAAAAAATAGACAATGATTATATTGAAGAAGACTTCAAAGTAGCCTCTACACTTCGGGCGGGCTTGGAATTCCGTTTTACTCCGCAATTATCGGGACGTTTAGGTTATTCCTATGTGCAAAATCCGTATGAAAAAGAGTTCAAAAACGGATGGAAAGAGGCGATGATCATCGGAACCATTCCTCATTACACGATTGATGGAGATGCGCATCATTTCACAACCGGTATCGGTTATCGATTTACTCCGCAGTTTTATATTGATGCCGCATTCATCTATCGGACACAACAAAACGACTTGTATTATTTTCCTTCGGTAGTAGGAGATGATGGAAATTTTATAGTGCAATCGACTCCGGCTTCCATGACAAATCGTGCTTGCAAGGGACTTGTAACGGTCGGATATAAATTTTAATAGTGAGAATGAAGAAGTTTTTACTCATTCTATTGGGAGTATGCTGTACTTCGTTATCCTTTTCTCTTTGTGCTCAACAGGCAAAAAAAGAGAAAGGGATGGTGAAAGAGGAGGTGCTTAGTCCCGAAATGAATGTTGTTAACAATGTATTGTATGTCCAAAATGCTCCCGTAGGTACCAAACTTCAGATTATTACGATTGTAGGAAATAAAGTACGCGAAATTGAAATTCAAGACAGAGATGTTCGTTACGAATTGAATCAATTAAACCTTCCCAAGGCCATTTATATTTTTAAATTGGAGGGAACTGTGCGAAAGTTTGTTATTAAATGAACGGATCGTACATAAAAATGTAATCACCGCCCATTCTTTCCCCCTCTTTTTGGACAACTAACCGGTTGTTGGTCAATTTGTAAGGGGTATAATTTAACTGCCTGAATAAATCGAGTAATTTTTCTTCGTTTTCCTGCCACACTTCTACCTGTACCGTGGGTTTGTGTTTGTCTATCAGGTCTTTCATGTTAGAAAGAACAACGTATTCGAATCCTTCTATATCGCATTTGATGTAATCGATCCGAGTTAAAACGTTGAACAATTCGGAAGGAATTTTCATTTGCGCTTGAAACACAAATTCTTGATTTTCAATATTTCCGTCTTTTTCCGAGTCGTAAATACGCGGAAGTCCCGGACTCAAATATCCCATCTCGGACGGAGAAACCAATTCGACAGGCTTATCTTCTAATCCCAAAGCATACGGAAGGAGTTGAATATTCGGATATTTCTTTGCTTTTTCGGCGAATATCTTGTTATAAATTTGAACAGGTTCTACAGAATAAACTTTTCCCTCAGCACCCACCCATTTGGCAAATAAAATAGAATAATAGCCCAGATTGGCCCCGATATCAATAACAATATCTCCTTTTCTGATTATTTTTTTAACAAAATAGTGATAAGCGTACTCCTTGTTCCCCTTCAAAAGTCCGGAATGATAGGCTAAAAAATAAGTTCGTTGAAGAATCCGAAGATAATTCTCCCGATTAAACGATTTGTAAATCCATCGTTTGATGTTTTTAACCATAATACTGTTATGTTAATTTGACAACGCGCCGTCGTTGCGAGCGTAGCGAAGCAAACCAGAGTGTTGATTTTTAATGGATTGCTTCGGGTTATTACCCTCGCAATTCCCGAAGGAAATCGGCCTGGTCCAATGACGATACGTCCTGCTTTAACTGAATTTACAACAGTGCTTTGATTTTATCTTCCAAAGCCGCTTTGGTAATTGCACCAACATGTCTATCCGTTAATTCGCCGTTTTTGAAAAAAAGCAAAGTAGGAATATTCCGAATCCCGTATTCGATCGGTAGATCTTCGTTTTCATCCACATTTACTTTGCCGACAATTACCTGAGATTTGTAAATCTCGGCTAATTCGTCCACAATGGGAGCAATCATTTTACACGGGCCGCACCACTCTGCCCAAAAATCCACGACGAGCGGTTTACTTTCTTTTAATAACTCCTTAAAATTAGAATCTGTAATTTGCATTGACATAATGATTATTTTTATTGATTAAACCTTTTATTATTTGTTATTTGTTGATTTCAAACGTTATTTGGTGTTCTTCAAGATATTGAACGACCGTTTTGTCGATGGTATATTTTCCCTGATCCGAAATTAAGACGAGAGATAATTGTTTTTCCAAATCTTCTATTTTAAAATACAGTGCCGTATTTCCCTTATTTTTTCGAATCAAGGACGATAACTCGGTGATTATCTGGTCGTCCAATTGATGCAAAGGAAGCGATATAGTGATTTTTTCCACCAAATAATCTTTCACTTCATTCAGCGGATGAATGGAATTGATTTTGAAGCTGATATTGGACGAATAGTATTGGTTCGGCGTAAACATTCCCCTAATCATCAAATACATGTTGGGACGACCATATTTAGCGTAGTCAATAAAGTCCTTGCCAAACAATGGAATCTCTGCGCTTCCGGTAAAATCTTCCAATTTCAGGATGCCGTATTGATTGTTATTTTTGGTATAGCCTTCACGATAACTCGTTACGATTCCTCCCAAAGTCAGTTCCTGATTAAGTCGTGTGGTTTTTGCCTCTTCAAAATCTTTCATTTTTAATGTACAAACATAATTTAATGCAATGTAATGTTCGTCTAAAGGGTGGGAAGACAGATAAATCCCTATCAATTCTTTCTCTTTACTCAAACGTTCGATATTACTCCAAGGTTCTGCTTTGGGGATATCCGGTTTCACAATATCTATCGAATCGTAGCCGCCGAACAACGAATTCATTGCCGAATTTTTATCCGATTGATATTTATTGCCATAGCGAAGCAAGGTTTCGGCGAACATTTCCCCCTTACCGGTATCGGTAAAAAGGTGTTCCCGATGAATTTCCGGAAAGTTATCGAATGCACCGGCAAGGCTCAGGGCCTCTAACCCCTTTCTGTTACAAGCGGAGAGATTTACTCTTTCCAAAAAATCAAAAATACCTTTGAATGGACCATTTTGTTCTCTTTCGCGGGTAATGACTTCTACTGCACTGCTTCCAACACCTTTCACACCACCCAATCCAAAACGAATATTACCTGCCTTGTTTACTGTGAAATTCAAATCCGATTCGTTGATATCCGGTCCCAGTACTTTTATGCCCATCGTGCGACACTCGTCCATAAATTTGGTAACCTCACCGATATTGTCGCGGTTGCGCGTCAAGTTAGCCGCCATAAATTCTGCCGGATAATGGGCTTTCAGATAAGCGGTTTGGTAAGACACCCACGAATAACAAGTGGCATGCGATTTATTGAAGGCATATTCGGCAAATTTCGACCAGTCGATCCATATTTTTTCCAATTTTTCCGCAGGTCCAAATCCTTTTTCAGTCGCTCCCTGAATAAATTTTTCATGCAGGGCTTCCATTTTATCTTTCGATTTTTTACCCATGGCCTTACGCAATTCGTCGGATTGTCCGCGTGTAAATCCAGCTAAATCGCGACTCAAAAGCATTACCTGTTCCTGATAAACGGTAATGCCGTAGGTTTCTTTCAAACGCAATTCCATTTCCGGGAAATCGTAACTGATAGGACTTTTTCCATGTTTTCGATTAATGAAGTCAGGAATGTATGCCATTGGACCGGGACGATATAGCGCATTCATCGCAATCAAATCTTCAAACTTGGTGGGCTTCAAATCCCGCAAATATTTCTGCATTCCCGCCGATTCGAATTGAAAGGTGCCAATGGTTTGTCCTTTGCTGTATAATTCGTAGGTAGTCTGATCGTCGAGCGGTATGCTGTTGATATTCAAGTCGATACCCTTCGATTTTTTAATATTAGCCAAAGTTTCTTTGATAATAGAAAGCGTTTTCAGTCCCAAAAAATCCATTTTGACTAAACCAACCGTTTCGATAACCGAACCTTCATATTGGGTTATCAACACATCTTCTTCGGTTTCTTTGTCTTTTTGTGTGGCCAAAGGGATATAATTGGTTAAATCGTCGGCGCCGATAATTACGCCGCAGGCATGAATGCCAATCTGCCGCACGGTTCCTTCTAGCATTTCCGCATATTTCAAAACGTCTGAAAGATTTTTATTTTCGGAATAACGGGCGTCGTGTAATTCTTTCACATATTCAATACAGTTAGTCAGGTTGATTGGAATTGATTCGCCTTTTTTATCGGTCAATCTATCCGGAATCAATTTGGTAAGCCGATCGGATTCCGGTAAAGGCAAATCTTGTACTCGCGCCACGTCTTTGATCGACATCTTGGCCGCCATCGTTCCATAAGTAACAATGTGTGCCACTTTGTCTTTCCCGTATTTTTCCATCACGTAATGCAAAACAGCGGAGCGACCATCATCATCGAAATCAATATCAATATCAGGCATCGAAATACGGTCGGGATTCAGGAAACGTTCGAACAGTAAATCGTATTTCAAAGGATCTATATCAGTGATTCCCAAGCAATAAGCTACAGCCGAACCTGCTGCTGAACCCCTCCCCGGACCCACCGAAACATCCATCTTGCGGGCTGCCTCAATAAAATCCTGAACAATTAAGAAATAACCGGGGAACCCCATCATTTTTACCGTTTCCAGTTCAAAATCCAAACGCTCCATAATTTCTTCTGATATAGGATCACCGTAACGAACTTTTGCCTTTTGCAGCGTCAATTCCCGTAGATAATCGGCTTCCAATTTGATACGGATTACTTTATCGTATCCACCCAATTTATCAAAACGAGACTTGTCATCTTTATTAAACTCCTGTTGTAATGTTTCTTTAGAGTATTTCGAGCGGTAAATTTCTTCTGTTCCAAAAATTTCCGGAATTGGAAACATGGGCATTACGACTTCCGCATCAATCGAATATTCTTCAATTTTATCAGCAATTTCTACCGTATTGCTTAGGGCTTCGGGCAAGTCGGAGAAAATGGCATTCATCTCTTCCTGCGATTTAAACCATTCTTGTTTGGTATAATGCATACGATTGGCGTCGTCCAAATCTTTTCCGGTACCCAAACAAATAAGCCGATCGTGCGCATCCGCATGTTCTTCTTCGACAAAATGAACATCGTTGGTACAGATAATCTTCGTTTCGGTCTTTCGAGCCAATTCCAGTAATCCCTTGTTGACCTCTATCTGTCGAAGGTAGGTAGTTTGGTCGCCGCCTTCCTTGTCGGTTTGATGCCGTTGCATTTCTAAATAAAAATCATCTCCGAAAAGTTTTTTGAACCAAAGCAACGCCTCTTCCGCACCTGCCGTATCGCCTGCCAGGATTTTTTGTGGAATTTCGCCCCCGAGACAAGCTGAAGCAACAATCAAGCCTTCGCTGTGTTTTTCCAAATGCTCTTTATCAATACGGGGATTGTAATAGAATCCGTCTATCCATGAAGAGGAAACTAATTTGCATAAATTTTGATACCCCTTTTTGTTTTTCGCCAATAAAATCAGGTGCCAACCGTGCCCGTCTTCCTTAATGGTTTTGTCGAAGCGGGTTCGGCGAGCGCAATAGGCTTCTACGCCCAAAATGGGTTTGATTTTCTGCTCTATCGGCAGTTCCTTATTCTTTTCCCAAACGTAGTCGTACAATTCTTTAATACCAAACATATTGCCATGGTCGGTTAAGGCTATCGCTTTCATTCCACAACGTATAGCTTTATCAACCAATCCTTTAACAGATGACATTCCATCCAATTGTGAGAAATAGGAGTGAACGTGCAAGTGCACAAATGGTATTGTTGTGTTTGTATTTGCCATTTATTGTCTATTATTTTAAAGGAGTCGTAAAGATACGAAAAATAAAGTTTCGTTTTTATATTGAAAGAGAAAAGTTATCAACAGGGGGAATAATAAATTCATTGTTATTGTTTGGATATTCAGCAAAAAAGCCTACCTTTGCAGCGCTTTTCCAAAAAGCAATCTGTTTGACCCATGGTGTAGTGGTAGCACATCTGATTTTGGTTCAGCCAGCCTAGGTTCGAGTCCTGGTGGGTCAACAACTGAATACACAAAAGGGGCTGCTCACTCCAGAGACAGCCTCTTTTATCCAAAAAATCGGAATAATCTATTCCGATTTTTTGGCATTGTGCCTGTCGGCACCGTTTTGTTTGTATTTTATTTTATTTTATAACTCTAAACGGCTTATGTTACTTCTTTTTTGTATTATTTGCAATCGCAGCCAAAGCTCTTGCCTGTTCGGCAATGAAGCGGGATAACCCGATGATGATAAATCCGTACAGGGGCATTAATACAATACCGGCAAAACTTCCTTTCATTACCATGCTCAATCCGGGGATTTGAGAAAGTTGTCCGGCTTCTGCTCCTAAAAACAAAGAAACAAACAAAGAAACTAAGCAGCCAACGATTGCGATGTAAGAGCCCAACCATTCGCCGGCAGTTTGAATTAAATGTGAAAAAACAGGAATTCCAACAAATTCATCACCCTCTCCTGTCAGATTCTCTACTTTCGATTTTCTGTTCCACCAAAGTTGGAAACTAAGCCAACCGGCAGCCAACAAAACAATCCACACCAAAACGAAGACAAAAATATACTTTCCTCCCATATACTTGAACATTCCGCTCGAAATGGTTTGAAAAAGTACGAAGAAAGGAAACAGTAAATTAAGAGCCGCAACAATGGCATACAGCCATCCGTACGGTTTGCGAAACAACTTACCGCTATCGATATAATCGAAAAACGGTTTAAAAAAATTAAAAAATTTGTCCATAATGTTTCTCATTTGTGAATTCAAAAGCACATACAAATGAATTCGGATTAATAAAACTGATTAATAATTTACTCGCATTAAAATGATCATAATACAGACACCAAAAGTAACTATTTATTATTAAAAAACCAATTTTATGCAAAAAACTTTGATAGAGGAAAAAAATATCTTACTTTTGTCGAGAAAAATAAATTTTAAAGTTATGATAAAACCTACTCGATTGTTTGATATTCTGCCGTACGCAGCGGCAACCTACCCCGAACAAAAAGTGGCATTAGCCGGCAAACAAAACGGTGCATGGCGCAGGTACAGTATTCAGGAGTACATCGAAGCCGCCGATAGTTTAAGTTTCGGTTTCATCAAATTGGGCATTCAAAAAGGCGACAAAGTTGCTATTATCAGCCATAATCGCCCCGAATGGAATATGCTTGATATGGCAATTATGCAAGTTGGCGCTATCGCTGTGCCGATTTATCCAACCATTAGTCAGGAAGAATATAGATATATTCTCAATCACGCTGAAGTCGCCTGCCTTTTTATAGAAGAAAATCTGTTGTATAAGATTGTTAATATTTTGCCCGAAATCGCATCGTTGAAAAATGTGTTCACTATCGGTAAAAAAGACGGCTATAAATCTTTTACCGACTTGATTGATTTGGGTAAAAACAGTCCCGACAAAGCAGGATTAGACCAGCGAAAAGTTGTCGTACAAAACGCCGATACTGCTTGTATCATCTATACTTCGGGAACGACAGGAAATCCCAAAGGCGTGATGCTTTCGCACGACAATGTGTTGCAGCAGTTGTATAACTTGGAACAGATTCCTTCGGAATGGAGTAAAACAGCATTCAGTTTTCTGCCTCTTTGCCACGCATACGAAAAAATGCTGGTGTATCTTTATCAATATCTGGGAATGTCGGTTTATTATGCCGAAAGCCTTGCATCGCTGACAGGCGATATTAAAGAAGTAAATCCTACAATGATGTCGTGCGTACCGCGTGTGTTGGACAAAATTTACGACAAACTTTTTATTACAGGAAGAAAACTTCCCTTCATCCAACGGGTGATTTATTATTGGGCGTTTCGTTTGGCCACGAAATACAAAATCGAAGGTTTGAGCGGGTGGTATAAGTTTAGACACAAACTCGCCGACAAACTTATTTACAGCAAATGGCGTGAGGGAATAGGCGGCAATTTCGACATCGTTGTCTCCGGCAGCGCTGCAATACAGTCGCACGTGGCAGCATTTTTCTCTGCTATCGGCATGCCGGTTTTCGAGGGTTACGGACTGACGGAAACTTCGCCCGTTATTGCCGTTTCACGCCGCGAGAAAAATGGTCGCTGCTTCGGAACAGTTGGTTTGCCTTTGCCCGGCGTGGAAGTGGAAATCGGCGACCGCAACGAAATCGTTTGCCGTGGACACAATGTAATGCAGGGCTATTACAAAGAATCCGACCTCACTGCCGAAGTAATCGACAAAGACGGATGGCTGCACACCGGCGATACCGGAAGATTTACAGAAGATGGACAACTCGTTATCACCGGACGCTTGAAAAGCATTTTTAAAACTTCTTTCGGAAAATACGTCAATCCGCAGTTGATTGAGGAGAAATTTACGCAATCGCCGTTCGTAGAATATATGGTGGTGGTAGGTGAAAATCAGAAATTTGCCGCTGCGTTGATTGTCCCCGATTTTGCTTTCCTCAAACAATGGGCAAAAGAAAATAAAGTTGATTATTCTACAAACGAAGAAGCGATAAAAAACATCAACGTCAAAAAGCAATACGAACGTGTTGTGAAAGAATATAACGACTCTTTCGGCGACACGGAAAAGGTAAAGAGATTCAAACTCATTGCCGATGAATGGTCGCAGGACAATGGCATTCTCACACCTACTTTGAAAGTGAAACGACGGGTTATTCAAGAAAAATATGGGCAGATAATTGCGAAATTGTTTGAATAGATCGTAACCCGTAAATTATATCGACCGCGCGCAATATGGCCAACTTCGTACTAATTTTTATCTGCATTTCCGTAGGTATGTTTATGTCGAAAAAAAAGATGTTGCCGGCGGATGCGTACAAGGGTGTCAACGCATGGGTGTTGTATGTTGCGTTGCCGGCACTTACGTTGCGTTATGTTCCTGAAATAAACTGGACGAGTCAGTTACTGTTACCGACACTTGCTCCTGTTGTGGTATGGTGCGGTGCGTGGTTGTTCGTCCGGATTTACGATCGAAAAAGGCATCTGTCTGTGGCTTCACGTGCTGCCCTGTTCATCACTTGCGGGCTGGGCATGACGTCGTTTCTTGGTTTCCCAATGATTGCGGCTTTTTATGACGATTCGGAAATTCAACATGCCGTAGTTCTCGACCAAATGACGTTTCTTATTTTTTCTACGGTGGGAGTGATAACCATTCTGCGCGCTTCGAGCGGGCAAGCCAGAGAGGTAAGTTTTACATATATACTGAAAAAAATCTGTCGTTTTCCGCCTTTCGTTTCTTGCATAGTTGCTTTGATTTTACCACAGTTCATAAATATGAATGTGGTTAATCCGTTGTTGGATAAATTAGTCGTTACGCTTTCGCCTATGGCTTTGTTTTCAATCGGCATGCAGTTGAAATTGGGAGCGATCAAAGAGGAATGGCGATTAGTGTCTGCGGGCGTTCTGTATAAATTGATTTTGGCACCCTCTCTGGCTTTTGTTCTGGCTTTGGTATTACAATCGAGTGGTAATTTAGCTCGAATCAGTGTGTTTGAAGCTGGTATGGCTCCGCATGTTACCGCAAGTTTAATGGCAGCTCAATACAATTTGAATCCTCGCTATTGCTCGTTAGTAGTGGGAGTTGGGATTTTATTGAGTTTTATTACTTTAACCGGCTGGTATTTTATCACGGGAAGTTTTTTGTAGGAGTTGACCAACAGTCCACAAATTTGTGGTGTTATCACCCACCTGCGCCAATGCGCCCCCGACCGTTTGCGATTTTTATTTTCTTTTTTTTCCTAAAACGAGTTTTACGGTAAAATTCATAAGGGTGTAGGTTATGTGAACATACTCGTGCTACTAAGGGGTTAAAACCGAACTCTAAGGAATGCAAGGTAAACTAACGCACAAGGCCTCCTCCGCCTTATCCACCTCTGTTTGGGTTGAAAAGTTACTGTGATATACTGCCAACGCCGAATCATATACCTTTTGGAACTGCGCCCGATCCTCTTCTGAAAGTTTCTGTGCAGTGCTGATAGCGGCACCCAAATTGTCCTTTTGGGCAAGACCGGGTGGAACGCGGAAGCGTGTTGCCTGCTCTACAGCGTATGCAAATTCAATCAGTTGTGCTTCGCTAAAAGCGGTACCGGTAAATTGGAGGTTATTAGGCAAAACAGTTCCGCTGGAATTGGCAAGAGGAATAGTAACAGTAGGATAGCCCGCCTTGGCACCAATGACTGTGGTACTATTGACGTTGCTGGCGGTCGCGATGCAATCCAAATTATACTTCTTTAGAAGATAGTCAATCCCATTGTCCCGAGAATAGAGAATATCTATTTGACGGTCTGCGAGATACTTTTCCCGTTGCATTTCAAGATCCAATTCGCTGCATTCGACCATCACTGCCTGTCCAAAAGGGAAAGCGGCAGAATTTGTTTTCATATACTCGTTGTTGAAATTAATGATATCTTGAAGTGTTTTAATGGGATAGTTTTCATCCAATGTGGATAAATAAGCGGGCAAATCTTTCGCAAAATCGTAATCAAAGACAATAGTACCGGGAGGCGACGGATTGACGTTGGGGTTATCCGGATTATAATAAGTAAGCGGAGTTCCGTCGGGTTTAGTAACAATTTCGACACCGGCATCCCTCAACACTTGTAACGCTTGCTGAAATGGTGCATATACGGGAAGATGCTCAGCGGGAATACCCACCAAACCGATTCTCTTTCCTTTTAAATTACCCAATCTCAGACTCTGCGTATAATCAAAGCCTGTTACGCCAGCCTTTTCAATACTTTTGGTCGTCTCATCATTTGGATCATAACCGGCTAAAACACTAAGTAAAATAGCCACATCGGTTACACTGCGCCCCATAGGTCCCGCAATATCCTGTGACGAAGAAATCGGAATAACGCCGTAACGGCTCACTAAACCAACCGTTGGCTTAATGCCCACAATAGAGTTGTGGAAACTGGGAGAAAGAATGGAGCCGGAGGTTTCGGTACCGATGGTAATCGCTGCCAACGCTGCAGCGGCAGCAACGCCGGAGCCGGCAGATGAGCCACTGGGTCTCAATGTGATGGTATCTCCAAGCAATTGGACAGGCCGGTACGGATTCAGCACTTGCCCTCCCAAAGAAGAGAATCCGGAGGTCATGCCTGTTGCAAAAAAGTTGGCAAATTCAGTCAGATTAGTTTTTCCTAAAATAACTGCGCCGGAGGCTTTTAATCTTGTAATAAGAGATGCATCGTAAGGGGCATAATTATCGGCAAGCGCTACCGAGCCTGCCGTTGTTGGCATCCCCATTACATTAATATTATCCTTTACAAGCACCGGCATACCAAACATACCCTTAGCCACCGACCGGTCGGACGCAAATGCGTAGTCGCACTTTTCGGCATCGGCAAGCGCGTTTGGATTGAGTGTCCTAACCGAATTGAGATTGATAGTGTTCAAGTCGTACAACTCAATTCTGTTGAGATACATCTGTGTAATTTCTTTATAACTAAGTTCGCCGGCTTTCACTAATTCCTGCAAATCAAAAATAGTTACTTTTTGCAGGTCAACTCTTTGCATATCCAAATCTACCTGCTTTTTCAAACAATCCAAATACAACTGTTTTGTCGCCGAAACAGTATATGCGGCAAGTTCTTTTGCTGTTACCGGTACGACCATGGCTACCAGCAGACCCAGCACAATGGTAATTTTCATCATATTCTTTTTTCCCCAGCGTTGAATCTACCTTCCACTACCACCGGACAGTGATCGGCCATATATACTTTGGGAAGGATGTAGGCGTTTATTAATTGGTCTTTCAAATTTTCCGTAACAATATGATAGTCGATTCGCCATCCCAAATTTTTGGCGCGGGCGCCGGCTCTGAAACTCCACCAAGTGTATTGGTTGGGTTCGTGATTAAATTCGCGAAACGAATCTACAAATCCCAACGCGATAAAGCGGTCGAACCATTCGCGTTCTTCGGGTAAAAAGCCGGACATCTTCGTGTGCCGTTCGGGATGATTGATGTCGATAGGCTTATGGCAAATATTATAATCGCCGCAAATAATCAAATTGGGGCGTTCCTTACGCAATTGCAATAAGTAATTGGTAAACAATTCCAAAAACTCCATTTTCAGGGTTTGACGAGTTTCTCCCATTGTGCCCGAAGGAATATAAACACATACAACCGTCAAGTCGCCGAAATCGGCACGGATAACACGCCCTTCGTTATCAAAAAATTTGTTACCGATACCGTGCCGGTAAAAATCCGGCTGGATCTTGCTGAAAATAGCTACGCCACTGTATCCTTTCTTTTGGGCGGAATTTATCAATTGCCCCTCGTAACCCAGACTGCGGAAAGTAACCCGATCAATCTGTTCGGGTTGCGCTTTGATTTCCTGAACGCAGAAAACATCAGGACTTTCCTGTTCCAACCATTCGAAAAGTCCTTTGTTGATAGCGGCACGGATACCATTGACATTGTAAGAAACGATTTTCATTTTTTATTCCAAATAAGTGTAGCCGTAAAGCCCCGACCGGTAATTGGAGAGAAACTCTCTCCCTTCTTCCACCGAAATCCGCCCTTCTTTCATCGCCGAAGTAACCCATGTTTCCACCGTGCGGACTAATTTTTTTGGACTGTACGCTACATATTCCAATACATCGGCTACGGTTTCACCATCAATGATCTGTTCGATCTGATAACTCTCTTTGTTGACCGAAATATGAACGGCATTCGTGTCTCCAAACAAATTGTGTAAATCGCCCAATATTTCCTGATAGGCACCCACTAAGAAAACGCCCATGTAATACGGCTCTTTCTTGATGAACGAGTGTACCGGCAGGTGGTAGGTATAACTTTTCATGTTGATGAAGTTGTCGATTTTTCCGTCCGAGTCGCAGGTAATATCCTGCAAAGTGGCCGTTCGGTTGGGTTTTTCGTCTAATCGGGAAATCGGAACAATCGGGAAAACCTGATCAATCGCCCAGGAATCGGGTAGGGATTGAAATAGCGAAAAATTGCAGAAATACTTATCAGGAAGCATCTTGGAAATTTTGCGTAATTCTTCCGGTGCATGTTTCATATCGATTGCTATCTGCTGTACTTCGCGAGCAATCGACCAATACAATTTTTCAACCTGAGCGCGGGTTACCAAATCCAACATCCCCAGACTGAATAAATCGAGCGATTCTTCCCTGATTTGCTGGGCATCGTGCCACGTTTCAATCAAACGTGCATGATCCATTTCGTCCCACAATTTATATAGTTCTTTCACTAATTCGTGAGCGTTTTCCGGCAACTCCTCCTCTTCTTCCCATTCGGGTAGAGTGGCAGTTTCCAATACCTGAAATATCAATACGGAATGATGGGCTGTCAGCGAACGTCCCGATTCGGTAATAATATTGGGTTGCGGAATATCGTTTTTAACGCAAACATCAACCAAAGTTGAGATAGAGTCGTTCACATATTCTTGAATGGAATAATTCATGCTGCTTCCGCTCACTGCCGAGCGCGTGCCGTCGTAATCTACACCCAATCCACCGCCGATGTCCACAAATTCGACGGCATAACCCAAATTGCGCAACTGGACATAAAACTGCGAAGCCTCGCGCAAAGCATTTTTTATGCGACGAATATTGGTTACTTGACTTCCAATATGAAAATGGATGAGTTTAAGACAGTCCTCCAATTTGTTCTTTTCCAAAAAATCAAGGGCTTCCAGCAGTTCGCTCGGTGAGAGTCCGAATTTACTGACGTCGCCGCCCGAATCTTCCCATTTGCCGCTTCCGGCGCTGGTCAGTTTGATGCGAATACCGATGTTGGGATGAATTTTCATTTTCTTCGCCAATTCGCCAATTCGTTTTAATTCGCTGAGTTTTTCTACAACGAGAAAAATTCGTTTTCCCATTTTCTGCGCCAACAACGCTAATTGTATGTAGTCTTCGTCTTTGTAACCATTGCAGATAATCAATGAATCGGAACCGGTATTAATGGCTAAAACTGCATGAAGTTCCGGTTTGGAACCGGCTTCCAATCCGATATTGAATTTTTTGCCATGACTGACAATTTCTTCCACCACCTGGCGCATTTGATTTACTTTAATCGGGTAGATGATAAAGTTTTGAGCATTGTAGTTATATTCCTCTGCGGCACTCCTGAAGCAACTGGAAATTTTCTCAATCCGATTATCCAATATATCCGAAAATCGAATCAGCAGCGGTGCTCGCACGTCGCGAAGCACCAATTCGTCCATCAATTCTTTCAAATCGACCTGAGCACCTCCTTTTTTCGGAGTAACCGTGATGTGTCCTTTTTCGTTAACGGAAAAATAATCGAGACCCCAGCCTCGGATATTGTACAACTCTTCGGAGTCTTCCACTCGCCATTTTCTCATTTCAAAATATCAATTAAAAAAATTAGAAATAACGGGTGCAAAAGTACATAATATTTATTGTATTACAAAGGTTTGGTACGGTTGTCCTGCAATTTATCCAATCGCTTTCTTCAATTGCTCCAAAGCCTGAGCCACAATCGCTCGCGGACAACCGACATTCATCCGCATAAAACCTGTCCCGCCTTCCCCAAATATTTCTCCGTCGTTGAGTGCCAAGCCGGCTTTGTGGACAAATAAATGATTTAACTCCTCCTGATTCAATCCTAATTTTCGACAATCGAACCATACCAAAAACGAGGCTTCGGGAATAATTGCACGAATTTGCGGAATATTTTTCTTTAAATAATCATCTACAAAAAGAATATTTTCTTCGACATAACGAAGCATTTGTTTCCGCCATTCCTCACCGTGTGTATAAGCTGCTTCGGTGGCTATGTAGGCAAAAATATTCCCTTCATTCAATTCGCCGGCGTAGAGAAAATGATAAAAAGATTTCCGGATTTTTTTGTCGGGAATAATCGCATACGAACTGACCAATCCGGCTATATTGAAGGTTTTGCTGGGCGCCATAAAAGTGATGCTGTTGTGCTTCGCCTGTTCCGAAACCGTAGCGAAAGGAATGTGTTTGTGTCCAAACAGCGCCATGTCGGAATGAATTTCGTCGGCAATTACTAAAGTCCGGTTTTCGTAACAGATGGCCGCCAATTCTTTTAAAGTTTCTTCATCCCAGGTAATCCCGATCGGGTTATGCGGATTGGCTAATATCAGCAATTTACAATCTTTATCAATCAATCGGCGCAAACCATCCAAATCCATCCGGTGTTTCCCGTTCTCTTCGATCACCGGATTATTGACTACTTTCCTGCCAAGCATTTCCGGAGTTGTCCGAAAAGGATAATATACAGGAGGTTGTATAATGATTTTATCGTTAGGGTTCGTAAAGTTCGTAACGACAAAAGAAATCCCTCTCACTATGCCGGGGATATAGGACAACCATTCTTTTTCGATTTTCCAATTGTGGCGATTGTCCACCCATTGGATAATGGATTGATAATAAGTTTCCGGTGGCATCGGATAACCGAAAACACCTTCATCGCATCGCTTTTTAAGTGCATCCGTGATAAAATCGCCGCATCGGAAATCCATATCGGCTACCCACATTGCTATCAAATCCGTACGGCCGTAGCGTTCCGGTAATATGTCGGTTTTTACTGCACCGGTACCTCGCCGGTCAATAATTTCGTCGAAATTGTAAGAAATCATATTGAAAAATTTTAACTACAAAATTACTGTTTCTTGGTGAGAAACAAAAAATTCTTGTCTATAAAACTGCGCTGGCTATATTTTACGGCTGAATAATTTTATTTATCACAATTCATAATTTATTTTGTATCTTTCCCCTATAAATTTTGAATGTAATTTTTATCCGTTTGTGTATAATTAGGGGATTTTATGCTAACTTTGCAACAAAACAAATAAATTGAGAAAATGAAAATCGGAATTATAGGCGGTGGCAATATGGGAGGCGCAATAGCGCGTGGAGTGGTTTCGGCAGGCGTGATTTCCCCGAGCGACCTGACAGTATCGGATCCTTCGGAAGCGGTGCGAGAGTCGTTCAAAGCATTTAATCCGGCGATTCACACAACAGACAATAATGTCTCGGCAGTAGTTGGTGCAGATATTGTAATCGTGGCAGTTAAGCCGTGGTTGATGGAACAGGTAATCGGACAGATTGCCTCAACTATCGATCGCAATCGCCAAATGGTAATTTCAGTAGCAGCGACAATTACTTTCGATATGCTCGGAAATTATCTTGGCGGCGGAAAAATTCCACCACTTTTTCGGGTCGTTCCGAACACGGCTATTTCACTTTCCGAAAGCGCTACCTTTATTGCTTCGCACGGGGCTTCGGAAGGACAGGTCGAAACAGTCAAAGCGTTGTTTTCCCCGCTGGGAAAAGTCTGGTTAGTAGAACAATCGCTGATAAGTGCAGTTACGGCGTTGTCATCGTCGGGAATCGCTTATGTATTCCGCTATATTGACGCAGCAGTCAAGGGAGGCGAGGAATTGGGGATCTCGCGTCCGGAGGGTTTGCAGATTATGCTACAAACGGTACGAGGCGCATTAGCAATGCTCGAACACAACCATACGCAACCGCAGACGGAAATAGATAAAGTAACCACGCCCGGAGGTTTGACGCTGAAAGGACTTGCTGCAATGGAGGAAAACGGTTTTACACACGCCGTAATCGAAGGATTGAAAGCAACAAAATAAAGTGAGTACGAAAAAATACAGACGGATTGTTGTTAAGATAGGAAGCAATGTGCTAACCTGCTCCGATGGAACGCTCGACAAAGAGCGTATGTCAATGCTCGTAGATCAAATAGCGACCATTCGGCGTGCGGGAGTACAGGTGATTGTTGTTTCTTCCGGAGCAGTGGCCTCGGGGCGTAGCGAGTTGGAAAATACCTCGCGGCGATTGGATGCGGTGTCGGCACGGCAACTCTATTCCGCTGTAGGGCAAGTCAAATTGGTTAATCGTTACTACCAACTTTTCAAAGATCGGGATATGGTGTGCGGACAGGTACTTACCACCAAAGAAAGTCTTTCCACGCGGCAACACTATCTGAATCAACGCAACTGTATGCAGGTGATGCTCGACAATGGCGTAATTCCGATTGTCAACGAGAACGATACAATCGCTGTAACCGAACTGATGTTTACCGACAATGACGAACTTTCGGGGATGGTTTCAACAATGATGGGCGCCGAACTGTTGATCATTTTAAGCAATGTAGATGGGATTTTTGATGGTAGCCCTCACGATCCTCATACGCAAGTAATCCGTGAAATCAAGCCCGAAAAACGGGATATTTCAACCTATGTACAAACACAGCAATCACAGTTCGGACGTGGCGGAATGCTTACCAAAGGACGCATCGCTGCCAAAGTGGCAAACGAAGGAATCGAAGTGATTATCGCCAATGGTAAACGCGACAACATTCTGACCGATTTAGTTTTGACCGATCCGAAAGTGATTTGTACTCGCTTCTTACCTGCCGAACGCCCGGTAGCTGCGGTTAAAAAATGGATCGCCCACTCCGATGGTTTTGCAAAAGGCGAATTGCATATCAATCAGGGAGCGTACAATGCACTGAAAGGAGAAAAAGCAGTAAGCCTCTTGCCGGTTGGAGTAGAAAGGGTTGAAGGAGAGTTTGAAAAAGACGATATTGTGCGGATCGTTGCGCCGGACGGCTCGACAATCGGCGTGGGACGCATAGCAGTCGATAGTGCCAAAGCCCAACAAATGGCTGAACAAAAAGGCGGCCGTGCGTTGGTTCATTACGACTATCTATATCTTGAAAAATAAAATGATGAAGAACATAAACGGAATATTTGAAAAAACGCTGGCAGCAAGCCGGATGTTAAATCTTCTTTCCGAAGATAAAATCAATCAAGTGCTACTCGCTGTGGCGGATGCGGCTGTTGCCAATGCCGATCTTATTTTGGCCGAAAACAAAAAAGATCTCGCACGAATGGATGCCGGAAATCCTGTGTACGACCGGCTGATGCTTACCCGCGAACGAATCGAGGGAATTGCAGCCGACATGCGGAATGTGGCATCATTGAAGTCGCCCGTTGGAGAACAACTTTCGCAGACAGTACGTCCAAATGGCATGACGATACGCAAGCTACGCGTTCCGTTTGGAGTAATCGGAGTGATCTACGAAGCGCGTCCCAATGTAACGTTTGATGTTTTCGCACTTTGCTTCAAAAGTTCAAATGCCTGCATCCTCAAAGGCGGAAGTGATGCGAAAGATTCTAACAAGGCGATCGTTGACCTGATTCGTAGCGTACTGCGCAACGAAGGAATCGACGAGAATGTGGTTGCGCTACTGCCAACCGACCGCGAAGCAACGGCTGCATTGCTGGGCGCACACGGCTATGTCGATTTGATCATTCCACGCGGCAGTTCGTCGCTGATCAATTTTGTGCGCGAAAATGCAAAGATTCCTGTAATTGAAACAGGAGCAGGAATATGCCACACCTATTTTGATAAGTCGGGCGACGTGACAAAAGGAATCGAAATCGTTTTTAACGCCAAAACACGTCGTGTGAGTGTTTGCAACGCCCTCGACTGTCTGATCGTTCACGCCGACCGATTAGACGTTCTACCTTCATTGTGCGAAAAATTAGCAACGAAAAATGTGATCATCTATGCCGACCCGCGCTCTTATGAGGTATTGAAAGGGAAATATCCCAACGCACTACTGTTGCCCGCCACCGCCGAAAGTTTCGGCACGGAGTTTATGGATTATAAAATGGCGTTCAAAACCGTTGATTCGATCGACGAAGCAATTGCGCATGTAACGCACTACTCGTCGAAGCATAGCGAAGCAATCGTAACAGAAGACTCCGTCGCGGCCGCACAATACCAGCGAAGCATTGATGCGGCTTGCGTTTACTCAAATGTATCGACCGCTTTTACCGACGGCGCACAATTCGGAATGGGAGCGGAAATAGGCATCAGCACCCAAAAACTTCACGCCCGCGGTCCAATGGCGTTAGCTGAGTTGTGCAGTTACAAATACCTGATTGAGGGAGACGGGCAGGTGCGCGCATAGAAGGCTGTCTTGAAAGCAGGCAGGCTTGTTCTCGATTGTATGTATAAAATTTACCAACTTGCCTTTCTCAAACCCGGGATTAATCCGGCAGAAGCCATCTCGCGCAATTGGATACGAGAAACGCCAAACTGGCGAACATATCCTTTGGGGCGGCCTGTTACTTTGCAACGATTGTGCAAACGAACAGGAGAGGCATTCTTGGGTAAAGCCTGTAACGCTTCGTAGTTGCCTTCTTTTTTCAGTTGCGCTCTTTTTTCAGCGTACTTGGCAACTAATTTCGCGCGCTTTACTTCACGGGCTTTCATCGATTCTTTAGCCATATTCTCAATCTTTTTTAGCGTTTTTAAAAGGTAAGCCAAATTCTCTCAACAGTGCGTAACCTTCTTCGTCTGTTCTTGCAGAAGTTACAAAAGTGATATTCATTCCCAATATTTTCGTAATATTGTCGATGTTGATTTCCGGAAAAATAATTTGCTCCTGAATGCCGAGTGTGTAATTGCCGCGACCATCCAACTTACTTTCGATACCCTTAAAGTCGCGGATACGGGGTAAAGCCACACGAATGAGGCGTTCGAGAAATTCGTACATTTGTCCGCCACGCAAGGTAACCATCACTCCGATAGGCATTTTCCGGCGCAATTTAAAATTGGAGATATCCTTTTTCGATACTGTCATCACCGCTTTCTGACCGGTAATAGTAGTTAATTCCTGAACAGCCACATCAATGATTTTCTTATCAGCGGTAGCCATTCCCAAACCCTGATTAATGACAATCTTCTTCAATACAGGAACCTGCATTACGGTAGTATAACCAAATTCTTTCATTAATGCAGGGACAATCTTTTCCTGATAAACTTTTTTTAGATTTGCTGTATTACTCATTATTTGATTTCCTCCCCTGATTTTTTAGAATAACGTACCAACTTCCCTTTTTCATTCAGTTTACGACCAACACGGGTAGGTTTACCGCTTTTCGAATCCACTACGTTCAAGTTTGAAATATGAATCGAAGATTCTTTCTTCTGAAATCCTCCCTGAGGACTTTTTGCATTCGGTTTCGTGCTTTTAGACACCATATTAATTCCTTCTACTACTGCACGTTGCTTGTCAACCAACACTTTGAGAACCCTGCCTTTCCGACCTTTATCCTCGCCGGCATTCACATAAACCGTATCGCCTTTTTTGATATGTAATTTACTCATTTCCTTTTGAATTAAATTATAGCACTTCCGGCGCCAATGATACGATTTTCATGTTTACGGCACGAAGTTCACGAGCCACAGGACCGAAGATACGGCTACCGCGGATTTCACCGGCCTGGTTCAACAATACGCAAGCATTGTCGTCGAAACGGATGTAGGAGCCGTCGGTGCGGCGAATTTCTTTTTTCGTGCGTACAATAATCGCTTTGGATACTGCACCTTTTTTTATATCACTCGCTGGGATAACGTTTTTTACGGCTACGACAATTATATCCCCAACAGAAGCGTAACGTCTTCTTGTTCCGCCCAATACCCGAATGCAGAGAACTTCTCTTGCACCGGAGTTATCGGCTACCGTTAATCTTGATTCTTGTTGTATCATAATTATTTCGCTTTTTCAATGATTTCCACTAAACGCCATCTCTTGGTTTTGCTCAACGGACGGGTTTCCATGATGCGTACCTTGTCGCCAATATTGCATTCATTTTTTTCGTCATGAGCATGGAATTTTTTCGTTTTGTTCACGAATTTTCCGTAGATAGGATGTTTTTCTTTCCACTTCACAGCAACTGTGATGGATTTTTCCATCTTATTACTGGAAACAACACCTATTCTTTCTTTTCTTAAATTTCTCGTTTCCATTCAGTTGCTTATTTAATGTTTTTCAATTCGCGTTTGCGTAATTCTGTTTTCATACGCGCAATCTCTCTGCGTGATTGTGTAATCACGGCCGGACTATCCAAGGGCGAAATACTGTGGTTGATTTTCCTTTGTTCGTAAGCCTTCACTTCCGCCTCAATTCGTTCTTTCAACTCCGGAGTAGCCAAATCTCTGATTTCTGCAATTTTCATACCCGATTACACATTTTCGTTATTAAAATCATAATCATGCCTTACCACAAATTTGGTAGTTACCGGAAGCTTTTGAGCTGCTAATCTCAACGCTTCTTTTGCTACTTCAAACGATACTCCTTCGATTTCGAAGATAATGCGGCCGGGAGTAACCGGAGCAACAAAGCCTTCCGGAGCTCCTTTTCCCTTACCCATACGTACTTCTGCCGGTTTTTTGGTAATCGGCTTGTCCGGAAAAATCCGAACCCAAACCTGACCTTGACGTTGCATATAACGGGTTACGGCGACACGCGCAGCTTCAATTTGGCGTCCGGTAATCCATTTCGATTGCAATGTTTTTATACCAAAAGAACCGAAAGCCAACTGATTGCCTCTCTGGGCATTCCCTTTCATCCGGCCTTTTTGCGACCTTCTGAATCTTGTTTTTTTCGGTTGTAACATTTTTGTTAATTATAAAATGATAAAAGTAAAAATGGGTAACGGCCATTTTTTGAGCCTGCAAAGATACATCATCTATTTGGTTTATACAAGTTATTGAGTGATATTTTTCCTACTTGTGTGTTTTAAAATATTTCTTCATTTCCTTTTTGACCTTGGGAGATAATACCAATAATGTAAACATAGTGGGTATAGCCATCAATGCAAAAGCACTGTCTATTAATCCGATAACAGCACTTAACGGTATCATGGCGCCGACTATCAACATCAATAAAAAGAAATAATTGAAATAATGCGCCCGATTTGCTCCAAACAGGAAATTAGCACATTTTGTCCCGTAATACGAATAAGAAAACATGGTAGAAAAAGCGAATATAAATACGATGACCATTAACAGATAATGCCCCACTCCGGGTATAGATGCCTCGAAAGAACTCAAGACTGTGGCGATTCCTTTCATTTCTGTGGCATTGCTGATTACTCCTGTCGTATTTTCAATGACTTTATTACCGATCAATATTCCCAATGCGGTAAGCGTACAGACCAATCCGGAGTCGATCGACGGACCTAACATCGCGACCAGGCCTTCTCTGACGGGCTGCTTGTTTTTAGATGCGCCATGCATCATAGAGGCTGTTCCGATACCTGCTTCATTTACAAAAGCCGCTCTTCGGGCACCGATAATGGCTACGTATCCCAATCCGCCGCCCACACCGGCTTTCAGGTTGAATGCCTCTCTGAAAATATCGGCAAAAACTCCGGGTACTATTCCCAAGTGTGTTACAATAATATAGGCTACCAACAAAAAGTACAATCCAACCATGAAAGGTACCAATTTTGCCGAAACCTTCGATATCCTTTTAATACCTCCTAATACCACTATGGATACGGTAATGCAAATAACCAAGCCGATAATAAATCGCAGTTTTAATGAATTGCTTATTCCTACCGGCACCAAAAACGTAGTCGTAATTGCTTCCGTCAATTGATTGGCTTGCGTTAAACAAAGCGTACCGATTAATCCAAAAACGGAGAAGAAAATAGCCATCGGTTTCCATTTTTTACCCAGACCTGCCGTAATCATATACATGGGGCCGCCCTGTGTTTCGCCATTCGAATCCTTGCCTTTATACATGACGGCAAGCGTTCCTTCAAAAAATTTAGTCGCCATACCTACCACTGCGCTTACCCACATCCAGAATATGGCACCCGGTCCTCCCATAAACAATGCTATTGCCACTCCAACAATACTTCCCATACCCGTAGTGGCGGCTATTGCGCTGGACAATGCCTCAAAAGAACTCATCTGTCCGGGAGCATCATCGTCTTTTTTGTTCAACGATTTCAATGCTCTTCCATAGTACCTGAACGGTGCAAATCCGGAATATATCAGAAAATACAAACCGCCTCCTATCAGCAGAATAAATAGCGGCATTGTCCAAATCCAATTACTAAACCCGATAATTGAATCGCCTATTAATTTGAAAAATGAATCCATATCTTTTTTATCGGGTTACAACAATTTTTTGCACGTTGCGGTTGTTTTGTGTTAGGGTCTCGACAATAAAAATACCTGCGTTTGGAGCGTTTAACCGACAAATATTATCGGCGACTCTTTGTCTAAAATCAATCGTTCTACCTTGTAAGTCGTAGAGTTTTACGGATTGAATCAAGATGTTGGAAGTAACCGTAATTTGGTTGTCACGGCAAGCCACCCGAATATTGGGAGTGGCAACATCGCGTATGCCCACTCCTCCAACCACCACGGGATTGGATGCAGGTGCAGTTGTGGTAAACGTGTTGGCTGTTGCGTTTGCATTAGGTAACGAAAAACCGGCTATAATCTCGCTTGAGGACGAAATTGCATATAAATTGTTGGCAGGGTCAAATTCCAATCCATCGACATTAGTTCCGACCGTAGGATTAAAGGAAACAGGAGCAGTCGTTGTTTTTAAGGAAGGAATGCCGGAAGTCCAAACGACCTCATAGATTTTTACCAAAGTGCTGCATCCTACTGCAATCAAATCTTTTTCTTCGTTGAAAGCAACAACGCCTTTGCTTATCGCGCCTATCTTGTTGGCAGCCATATCGGAGAAAGAGTTAAAATCGATTGTTCCGCTCGAATTAATGTGGATGAGGCTTGGATTTGCCGCACTTTCGGTATTGCGAAGTTGTCCTATCCAAAAACCGCCCTTTCCATCGGGAACAAAGCCGGCTATGGCATTGCCGGTACTTGCATTGGGAGTTATAATGGAAGAAGGATTCGTAAACGCCAAACTGTTATGAGCAGTTGTGCGATTCGGCGAAAAATTGTCGAAACGAAGAATATTATACGCAGCCGGATAAGTTTCATCAAAAAGATATAAGTCGTCATTTATTAAATGGCTTTGGATAGGACGACCAAATATGGAAGAACTTCCAAATGCAACCGTGAAGTTTGCGGACGGATTCGCCGGGTCCATAATCCAAATGCCGGGGTTAGTCGCATGATTTTTCGGAATCAAGACTTTCCCATCCGGAGCAACGGAAACACGATAGGGTGTGAGATCGTAAGTCGTTCCGTTGTATGTCCAACTTGTACCTCCTTTATGACTTGTATTTCCTTGCCCTGTAACATCCTGCAAAGCGGCATTAAGAACATAAATACCATCTTGTGTGGTTCGTCCTGCGGTTGTTCCTCCCAGACTTTCGGAAATATAAATCCGACCAAAAAACGGACTGTCCATATTTTTATCCATAGCAAGACCGCCTCGAGGAGAATAATACTTCATCTCGTTGAGGTTATCGTCTGTAAATTTTATGGGTGTTGTACCTGTATTGGTATGAATGGGAATGCCTGTTGCCTTTACCGACCATGCATAATCGCCTTGGGCTGTAGATGTGTTCAAAGTCTTTGTTACCGAATTGATGCCTTTTGCCAAGCCTGTTCCCGAATTGATTGTAAATTCATCACCGTTGGATACGGTAATTACCACTTCCGAAGCAGGGGCGTTTAAGGTATAGGTAAACGTTACATCCCCGTTCGTTGCGACAGGAGATACTTTCAACTCGGAAGCGAAGATATTCGCTTCTTTTTTTGGGTCGGCGGTGGTAAAATTCAGCACATAGTTGGAGCCTTGCGTGCCATTATTGGCTCCATCTAAAAATTCGCCTTCCGTACTTTTTGCAACACTTCCGTTTATTGTCAGGGCATAAGTGGTTGAATAACTCAAATTTGAGATATCAATGCTTACAGCATAATCGCTTGCCCATGTATAAGATACGGTTGCCACAGGCGAAAGGCTGATGGCGCTTTCCACGCTGGTTTTATCCATTTTCTTATTGAAATTCAAGGTTACAGGTTGCTTAATATCCACAGCAGTTAAAGCTCCTGCATTAACACCGGACACTCTGGGAAGCACCGAACTGACCGGTCGCTTGGTCGGAACATCCGCATCATCCAAAAGTGTTCCGCTACGATTGTATAAACGAACCCTGATTTTTTCTTCGTTGACCGTTACTAATATTCCGCCGACGGTTGGTCCGCCTTCCGTCCAGCGGTAAACAATCTTATCGGCATTCGACGAAAGGGTTGCGTTCATTGCCTGTCCACGGTCGTTGTCGCTGGAGGGTGCTTGAATATATACAGTCCCTTTTGTAGGGTCTGTGTTGACGGCACCATTAAATAAAGATTTTGTACGAAGATAGATGTGATTGTTTCCGGCTAAAGCGAGATCGACGCCACATTCATCGAAAATCTGATTCCAGCGGGTAAATTCGGTATTAGTATTTCCGGTAATTCCATCGAAATATTGATAATGCTCGGCAACAATAACATACTGCGCCGGATTATTTTGGATAACCTGCTTGAGCCAAGCCTGTGCTTTCGGAACTTGAGCGGTGGACAAATCCATGCTGTTCAAAATAACCCAAAGGACATCGCCGTATTTAAACCAGTAGGTACAGCCTTCCTGTCCTGCATAACCGTTTTGCGGATAATTGTGTGTATCCCTAAAAAACTCATGACTGTCGGTAGCAGCCGTAGCGGCGGTAGTGTGAGCATCATGATTTCCGAGCGCCATTACCCACATGTAGTTTTTATAGTGTGCATGACTGAATAAATCTTTCCAGTAGTCATAGCCTGCACCATAAGCCACATCGTCGCCGGTCGAAAACATAAAGTTTACACCTCCCGTACCGGCTGCCGTGATCAATCTCGACATCATACCCGTTGCAGCAGTCAGACGTCCTGAAAGCCAATTGTTTGCCGTGGCATGAATATCGCTGATCCAACCGAAGCTGTATTCTTTTGCTCCTGCTGTTTTAAAGTATCTTGTATCACTCATGGTACTCAAACCGACACGATACATATATTCCGTATCCGGATCCAAATTACTCAGAACCGCCCCGTACTTATATACTTGGATGTTTTGAGTAAAAGTGGCACCGGCGGCTCCTCTGGAATCAACACCATTCCAAGTTGTACTAAGTTTGTAGGTGCCTACTACTGTTTTTTTATTTGTCCAGGAAGTATCCGACTTTTTCGTATATTCAACGAAACTTCCCACCACACCTACATTTGTATGCCAACTGATGCGCATTTCGTTATCGGAATTTTCACCCGGATTGGCGATAATCATGGTAGCATCCGCTTGAGCGAATACCGTTACGGACGCAAAAACGCCCATCAAGAAAAATAACGCAAATGTTATTTTCTTTCTTAAATTTTCACTAATTACGTTCATTTTTTTTTGCTATTTTTTAATATTGAAACTGTCGTTGATTTTATAAGCCTGAATTATTTTATTTCACAACCACTTTTACATTCCTTTGCGAAGTTCCGGTTGCTACTTTCACAACATACACACCTTTCGCTAAATCACAGGTCGGGATTTCATACGATGCCTGTACGGGTTGTGCCGATTTTCCCAATGCTCCGGTAATCGAATAGACACGGATGTCGCTGATTGCTTCGGCAGCAGTTACCTTAATAGCATTATTAGCCGCAACCACATCAATTCCTTCAGTTTTTACACTTGGAACGGAGGTGTAGGGAGGCAACACGTCGCCTAATTTCACTAACCGCAACCGAGAGAAGTAAATAGAACTCTGCTCATAAGAACAGTCCGTCGTTGCGGGTAAAATGACAAAACAAGACATATTAATGGGATCAGGAATATCGTTGGTTCCACTGACTATAGGCCGGATAAACGATTCATTTGCTATGTCCCAAGTGATCTGTTTCCAACCCACCCAATTTAGCACCTGATATTGATGAGCAAAGAAACTGCCGGCTTTTTCATCCCGTAAAGCGAATGTAACTCTCGTATTGCTACCATCTCCAAATAAATAGTATTGAATTGTATTATTTTTTGAGAATCGGGGTGTTGTTTCATTGTAGTGCCAGCGAATAAGAGGGCTGGCGTGGGTTGATGACCATTGATAATCTAAGCGTACACTGCCTGCGCTTTCTGCTGTAGGTTTCACTTTGGAGTCGCCGGTTACTCCGGCTGCAACGACTCCAACGGTTGACCCCGAACCGGTTGCATCCCACCAATTCGCATCTAAACTACCATTGAAATTGGCAAGTGCGTGGACTAAAGTTGTCTGCCGCGGACGGGCGGTAAAATCAAACGTAAATTGGTTGGTCATTGCATTGCCATACACATCTTCGATGCCTTCGGCTAATGTTACCGTGTAGGTCTTCTGCGATTTCAAGTCTTCATTAAAAACATAGTGCATTACGCTTTTGAAATTTGCGGTAGTATTGTAACTAAACACTCCACCAACGGTATTGCCGTTTTTGTCCGTTACGGTAATTGGTGCATTCCCAAAGGTCAACTCGTTCAGAAACTCATCAAATTCGATGCGCACAATCGGACGGAGAGATTCTTCCTGAACTCCCTGAGGGTCATAAGAAACGACTGCCGGAGGTGTTAAGTCTTGTACACAAGTTGTAAAATTCAGCACATAGTTGCTTTTTTCCGTACCGCTACCGGTTCCATCAAGGAATTTGCCTGATTCGCTTTTCGCAACGTTGCCGTCTATCGTCAGAGTATAATCGGTTTCATAATTCAACTGTGAAATATCAATTTCCAAGACATTATTGTTGCGCCAAGTATAGCCGACAACTGCCGCAGGTAAAAAATCAATAGATTCTTCCACGCTTGTTTTATCCATATTGCTGCTGAAATTCAACGTGATGGGATTTTTTATATTTACGGCATTCAACTTGTCGGGACTGACACCGGTCACATAAGGAGGCAGTTGATAGGGAGGCAATCTTTTAGCAGGAATTTCCACATTATCCTGACGCACTCCGTTACGGTCGTATAGGTCAATCTTGAGTTTTTCTCCGTTAACCGAAACCAGCAGTCCGCCAACAGTTGCAGCTCCTTCCGTCCAGCGAGTAACGATTTTATCGGCATTTGCCGTAAATGTTTCAGTCGCCCGTCCCCGTGCATTGTCGCTGGATGGAGCCTGAATATAGTAAGTTCCCCTCGTGGGGTCGGTGTTGACCGCATTATTGTACAAAGATTTTGTGCGGACATAAATATGATTGTTTCCGGCAATGGCGAGGTCCACACCGTATTTATCGAGAATCGGGTATAATGTGCTGTACCATCCCATACCGACGGTTCCGTTAATTCCGCTGAACCAGTCGTAATGTTGTGCGACTATAATATACTGCGCCGGATTATTTTTGAGGACATTTTCCAACCAAGCCGTCATATTAGTCCTATTCAAGGAATTTAAAACAACCCAGAGAACATCACCGTATTTGAACCAATAAGAAACGCCTGTATCTCCTGCGTAACCGTTTGGCGGGTTATTGTGAACATCCCGAAAATATGCACTTGTTGCTGTCGCTGTGGACGTATCTGATGTGTCATAATCGTGATTTCCGACCATTGATACCCACAAATAATTCTTGACGGGATCGCGGCTGTACAGATCCTGCCAAGAACTATAAACCCCGCCGTAACTCATTTCGTCGCCGGTTGATAAAAAGAAGTTTATCTTGTCCGGACCACCGGCAAGCGAAATTAATTTTTCGGACATACTCATCGCATAATTCAGACGACTTACCGACGATTGCCAATGATGAATATCGCTGATCCAGGCAAAGGTGTATTCTTTTGCTCCCGCTGTTTTAAAATATCTGATATCGCTTAACTCATTCAAGCCGACACGATACATATAGTCCGTGTTGGGTTCCAAATTGCTCAAAACCGCTCCGCATTTATTCACTTGAACGGTTTGAGAGGTAATCCCGTACCATGTTTTACAAAGTGCACAATCGCCAACCACTTTTTTTGAATTTGCCCAGGAAGTGTCCGATTTTTTTGTGTATTCAACAAAACTTCCTGTTACACTGACATTTGTATGCCAACTGATACGCATTTCGGTAGCGGAATTTTCGCCTGGATTGGCAATAATCATCGCGGCATCCGGTGCTGCAAATGCCGTTGCGGACACAAACACGCCCATCAAGAAAAACAACACAATCGTTATTTTCTTTCTCAAATTTTCATTAATTGCTTTCATTCTATAATGTTCTTCAATTCATATTGTGCGACAAAGATATAAAATTAAGATGGAATTGACTTCTATTTTATAACGAAATATGTTACCTTTGCAAAAAAAATCAATTATAAAAATTTAATAATGGAACATTTGCCTTATAAAGTAGCCGATATCCGGTTAGCCGATTTCGGAAGAAAAGAAATCGCTATTGCAGAAAACGAAATGCCGGGTTTGATGGCATTACGGGCGAAATACGGAGAAGAAAAACCGTTGCAAGGAGCCCGCATCATGGGGTCGCTACACATGACTGTTCAAACGGCTGTATTGATAGAGACTTTAGTCGAATTAGGTGCTGACGTTCGCTGGGCAAGTTGTAACATTTTTTCCACACAAGACCATGCCGCCGCTGCCATTGCCGCCGCCGGTGTTCCCGTATTTGCGTGGAAGGGCGAAACTTTGGAAGAATATTGGTGGTGTACCGAACAGGCATTGCGTTTTCCGAACGGCAAAGGACCCCACCTGATTGTGGACGACGGCGGCGATGCCACCCTGCTTGTTCATTGGGGATACCAAGCCGAAAACGATGCTTCGACCATTGCCCGCAAAGGCGGCAATCACGAAGAACAAGTCATCCTCGATACGCTTCATCGAATTTTGAAAGAAGACAATCTGCGTTGGCACCGCACGGTGGCGGAGTTGAAAGGCGTTTCGGAAGAAACCACTACCGGCGTACATCGCCTGTATCAGATGATGGAGAAAGGCGAATTGCTGATACCTGCTATCAACGTCAACGATTCGGTTACTAAATCGAAATTCGATAATTTGTACGGTTGTCGCGAGTCGTTAGCCGATGGCATCAAGCGTGCTACCGATGTGATGATTGCCGGCAAAGTGGTGGTTGTGCTCGGTTATGGCGATGTGGGAAAAGGTTGCGCCCGCTCGATGCGCGCTTACGGAGCGCGGGTATTGGTTACCGAAATCGACCCGATTTGCGCTTTACAAGCCGCCATGGAAGGATTTGAAGTAACTACGATGGAAAAAGCGGTGAAAGAAGGGAATATCTTCGTAACTACTACCGGCAATCGCGATGTGATTACCATCGACCATTTAGAAGCGATGAAAGACCAGTCCATCGTCTGCAATATCGGTCATTTCGATAATGAAATACAAGTGGATCGTTTGGTTAATTTTGCAGGAATTAAACACCTCAATATCAAACCGCAGGTAGATAAATATACTTTCCCTTCGGGCAATTCCATTTTCCTTTTGGCCGAAGGTCGTTTGGTGAATCTGGGCTGCGCTACCGGTCATCCATCGTTTGTGATGAGTAATTCGTTTACCAACCAAACGCTGGCGCAAATCGATTTATGGAAAAACAATTATCCGGTGGATGTATATCGTTTGCCGAAGCATTTGGACGAAGAAGTCGCCCGTTTGCATTTAGCACATGTCGGCGTGGAACTGACGACACTGACACCCGAACAGGCCGCCTATATTGGAGTAAACATTGAAGGCCCGTATAAGCCGGAGCATTATCGGTATTAGTTGAAAGTTGAAAATGAATCGTCATTGGACCAGGCCGATTGGCTACGCCAATTGCGAGGGCAATAGCCCGAAGCAAACCAGAAAAAGTGAAAAATTGAAAATTGTTTCCGTTGATATTGGTGGCCCGATGCTTTAGCGTCGGGAATAATAATAAAAATAAAAATGATGAAATCCATTCCAATTACCGACAATATTTATTACGCAGGGGTAAACGACCGGCGCAAGTCGCTGTTCGAGAATCAGTTGCCTTTGCCACACGGAGTTTCCTACAACGCCTACCTGATTGTGGACGAAAAAGTAGCGTTGATCGATACAGTCGATATCGGTTTGGCAGATGTCTTCCTAAAAAAAATAGAAAACACTTTGAATGGGAGGTCGGTCGATTATTTGATTGTCAATCACATGGAGCCCGATCATTCGGGTTCTATCCGGATGATTCGCGAACGGTATCCCGATATTTGCATCATCGGAAATACCAAAACGCTCGACATGCTGAATGGTTATTTTGGTATTAGCGATGGTGTACAGGAAGTTACCGATGGCGAAGTATTGGAATTGGGAAAATGCCGTTTGCAATTCTTCCTGACGCCCATGCTTCATTGGCCCGAAACGATGATGACTTATGAGCAAACCGATAAGGTTTTGTTTTCGGGCGATGCTTTCGGGACATTTGGTGCATTAAACGGAGGAGTGATAGACGAAAACATGGATACGGACGTATTTTGGGACGAGATGCGGCGCTATTATGCCTGTATCGTTGGCAAGTACGCTTCTCCGGTTCAAAAAGCGATGGAAAAACTACAGGGAATCGCCATAAATTATATTTGCTCTACACACGGACCGGTTTGGCACGGGCAAATTGCCCGCGTATTGGATTTATACCGGCAATGGAGTTTGTATCAAGGTTCTCGGGGTGTAGTGATTGCTTACGGAACGATGTACGGCACTTCCGAGCAAATGGCAGAGGCGATTGCGCAGGGTATTGTAGCAGGCGGTATTCCGGAAGTAAAAATATATGATGTGGCTCGCACGGATGCCTCATTCATCTTGAGCGACGTTTTTAAATATACCGGTTTGGTCATCGGCAGTTCCACATATATGAACGAGTTATTGCCTGCGGTCGATTCTCTGCTTCGCAAAATAGAAGTTCGCACAGTGAAAAACCGTGTTTTTGCCGCTTTCGGTTCGTTTACCTGGGCAGGCGTTTCGGTCAAAAGAATACTGCCTGTCGCCGAACAGTTACAATGGGAGGTGGTAGGCCACGTAGAACAAAAACAAGCATTGAAGCCGGAAATGTACGAGGATTGTTTTGCCCTTGGACAAAAAATAGCGGATAAAATTAAGGAACATAAAACGTGAAAATAGCGATACTGTCACCTTTTTATCCTTATCGTGGAGGGATTGCGCAATTCGGTGCGATGCTGTATAAAACATTGGAGTCGAAACACGAAGTAAAAGCCTTTTCCTTTTCGCGGCTGTACCCCGATTTCCTTTTCCCGGGCAAAAACCAATTAGTGGAAGAAAACGATGATGCTATTCAACTCCCGTCCGAAAGAACATTAGACAGCATTAACCCTGTTTCCTGTTTTTCGACAGCCAAAGCGATTCGCCGATTTCGACCCGATGTACTGGTTGTCGCCTACTGGATGCCGTTTATCGCTCCGGCATACACGGCAATTACCCGACTACTGAAAAAACAAACCATCATTATCGGATTGCTTCACAATGCGATTTCTCACGAACGGCGGTTTCTCGACCGGTTCTTAGCTCGATGGTTTTTCAAACAATGCCATGGATTTATGGTGATGAGCGAAGCGGTAAAAAAAGAATTGTCGTCTCTATTGCCGGAAGCGCATTGTTGTTACAAACCGCATCCAATATACAATCATTTCGGGAAGAAATTATCGTCCGACATTGCAAAAACGCATTTGAAGTTGGATAAGAATAAAAAATGCCTGCTTTTTTTCGGATTAATCCGCGATTACAAAGGCTTGGATCTGTTGATTGAGGCGATGACGTATTTGGACGATTCGTATCAATTGCTGATTGCCGGCGAAGCGTATGGCTCTTTCGGGAAATATCAAAAACTGATCGACCATTCCCCAGCCAAGGAGCGCATTCTTGTTAAAAACCATTATATTGAAGACAAGGAGGTTGCAACTTTGTTTTCGGCAGCCGACGCGCTGGTATTACCTTACAAATCGGCTACGCAAAGTGGAGTGTTGTCTGTGGCTTATTATTACGAAATACCTGTAGTAGCCACCGATACAGGCGGTTTCCGAGAGGCTATTGGGCAGGCGGAGACAGGCGTGGTTTGCGCTCCCAATGCCATTGCTTTGGCAGAAGGCATTGATGAAATTTTCCGAACAGGACGGGAAAAATGGATTTCTAATATTCGGAAAGAAAAATCAACTCTTTCGTGGGAGGATTTTGCGGAGACTTTAGTGGATTTTGCGAAACTTTTGTGATCATTCCAAGAAACATAGCATTGTTTGCTTGAGAAATGGCATATATAAAAACAGAAAGTCAGACATCGCTCTACTCCGCCGACATTTTCTTAATAATGCTGTAAGCATCCACCATGCCCAATTCGCCGGCTTTACTCAAATCTTCGATACCTTTGTCAGTTTCGCCCAAATACAGACGAGTGAGTCCACGATTAAACCATGCTTCCGCAAAATCAGGATTGCGCTTAATCGTTTCGTTGTAGTCGCTGACGGCTGCTCGGTAATCTTTCTGCAAACAACGGATGTTAGCGCGATTAAACCACGTATATACAAAATCGGGATTAAGCCTGATAACGGTTTCGTAATCTCTTAAAATCAGATTATATTCAAAACTTCGTTTTGTATCATTCATTTCCTGCCCCGAATTATCTGCGGTTGTTTGTCGGGAGTATGGATTAGCAACAGTCGCTGATGCCCTGCCCGATCCGGTTTTCAAATTATACGAAAGAGTATTCGCGTTAGCATTTTCTTCGCGGTAATCGGAAAGTTCCATCAATTTATACCGTACTATCGCCCGATTGAAATAAGCCGGCGTAAATTCCGGATTCAGTCCGATAGCGCGATCGTAATCGCCCATTGCTTCCGATAAATCCTGCAATACCATAAAGTCTAATGCACGACCGAAATAGGCATCAACATTTTCAGGATTACGATCCAGAATCAACGAATAGTTGTCGATGGATTGAAAATGAAAAGCAGCCTGATCGTCGGTCAAAGCCACTTCACGGTTGACGATTCGCAGTTGCAACGGCAATAACTTCCGACTGTTGTAATCCGAAATCATCTTGTCGGCACGGAAAACGGAATTGTCGATGACATCCGCGCTTTCGTAATAGGTAATCACAAACTGCGGTTCCAGATCCACTTTTACTTGCCGGTCTTGTACCCGTCCTCGTATTTCGTTCCTGTATTTCGACTGTAATTCTTCTTCCCTGTCATAAACCACCATACGGTTGAATTTAGCAATATCTTTATCGGATTTTTCACGCGTTTTACCCATTCCATCGTCTTCATCGGATGTTTTATTGGCATCGTAAACCTCTTTTCCGGTAACCGTTTTTCCGGAAGCCTGTTCTTTTAGTAACTTTTGTTCCAAATTGTACGCATACCAATAATCGATATCTGCTCCTCGCATGTCGTTCATTTTTCGTTTAATCTCCGAACGGAAATAAAATGCGGGCACAAAGTTTGGATATTCCTGAACAATTCTGTCCAAGTCGCGGACAGCATCTCGGTATTGACGCGCTTCTTCATTCAAAATTGCGCGATTGTAAATCGCCATAAAATTGTCCGGTTCCTGCTTGATTACCCGATTAAAATCTTCAAGAGCACCATAGACATCGCCCACTTGCGACCGTAATAATCCTCGATTAAATCGGGCTATCAGATTACTCTCATCCATCCGGATTACCACATCGTAATCTTCCATTGCTCCACGCAAATCATTCAAATAGTAACGCACTAATCCGCGATTGATATGATATCCCAACTGTTTGGTTTCCAAATGAATGGCTTGATTGAAGTCTTTTAATGCCAAAGAATAATCTTCCTTTTGCAAGTACAGCATTGCCCGCTGAGCGTAAGCCGGAGCATAGTATTTATCCAATTCCAAAGCCCGATTATAGTCGTTCAAGGCTTGCAGCGTATCTCCTTTTTCGCTATACACCGCTCCCCGTGCTAAATAGGCATACATAAATCGAGGTTGATACTTTAACAATAAATCCAAAGTCGTCAGAGCATCTTCGTGTTTTTTGTCCTGCAAATAGGCAATCGACTTGTTAAGCAATATCTGCCGGTTCTCTGGTCGAAATTCCAAGCCTTTATTGTAATCTTCAATAGCACCCGAATAATCGCCCATACTTTGTCGGGCAGCACCGCGGTATTGATAAGCATAAACCAAAAACGGATTACGTTCTATACAAAGCGTAAAATCGGCTTCAGCACCAATATTATCGTCTAAACTCAATTTTGCCAATGCCCGATAAAGGTAAGGCTCCGCCAAATAGGGCTTGGATTTTATTACCTGATTGAAATATTGGATGGCAAGTACATAATCCTCAAAATAAAGGGCGTTTTTGCCAATAGACATTACACGATTGGTGTTTATTTGGGCTTGCAATGGAGAATTTATGCTCGCTGTTACGAGAAAAATTACGACAAATATTTTGAACCGGACTGTATTCACTTTCAATTTTCAACTTTGACTAATGTCGATTTTGACTTCGTCGATTTTCAATTCAATTCAATTTTCAACTTTAACGGTTTATTATTCGATTTATTGGTAAATAAAATTTAATAAAATTGCCAAATGTTCCGCTGATTTTGCCAAACTACTTTCCCACAAGGGTTTATAACGATAAATATATTCATACGATTTATTGGCTTCGGAAGCCGATGCATAAACATCCTGTGTGCAGTTATAGACATCCCACGCCCAATCAAGAATGGTATTTGTATTACCATCGAATGCAATTCGGCGCAATGGATAAATCCGCATCAGGTGGTTGGCGTATTCGGTATAACTTAGTTTTTGAGAATCAATCAGTGCGCTATCCCACAAACTGTGCAGATTGGTCGAACTGCGAAACCAGGTAACATGTTTCGTATTTCCACCTTTATCACCAGGTCGCCCCAAGTGCATCGGACAGTGCATATCCTGTACAACATGAATAAACATTTTGAGCATTGCCGCATCGTTGGGAACTTGTCTCAAATATTCGGCAAGCGCAATTACTGAATGAACATTTTGCCCACTGTTTAACCTCAAGGCAAGGGTGTCGAAGGCAATGCGTGTTACGCCACTGTCGATGTTGGAGTAATGCCAGGTGGAAGTAAAATCGTAAGCCGGATCAGAACGAACGTCATCGCCCCAGGTAGAAATCATTGCAATGGAAACATTACCCAAAATAGCATTGATGCGTTCTTTTGCCGTGTCGGTCAACCCGCTTTCGGCAATCTCGCCAATGATTCGATGGCCGGTGGCTCCCCACGGATATACAGGTGAAAAAATTAAAGCAAAAAAGACGACGAAGAACATTCGCCTCACTCGTTTTAGGGGGGAAATCAGCATATTCATAGGATTGTACAATTTACCGTGTATCATTTATCTTTTAATTTGAAGACACAAAAATAAACAATATTTTCTAAATTCTATTACATATATTGACAATAAAATACTACCTTTGCAGTCGAATCCTCAAGAATACATGACAGTATGAGTACTCTCGAATTGAGCGAACAAGAGGTTTTTCGCCGCCAAAGTTTAGACGAATTACGGAATAAGGGCATCGATCCCTATCCTGCAGAAGAATATCCTGTAACCGCTTATTCCGCTGATATTAAAGAGAAATTTGAAGACGACGGACCTCGACGCGAAGTGTCCATAGCCGGACGTATTATGAGCCGGCGCATCATGGGCAAGGCCTCCTTCGTCGAACTGCAAGACTCGGCAGGACGAATACAATTGTACATCAGTCGCGACGATCTGTGTCCCGGCGAAGACAAAGAACTTTACAATACAGTATTCAAAAAACTGTTGGATATCGGTGATTTTGTTGGCATCAAAGGTTATGTTTTCCGCACTCAAATGGGCGAAATATCGGTACATGTGGACGGATTGACCGTACTTTCCAAATCGTTGCGTCCGTTGCCTGTCGTAAAATACAAAGACGGAGTAGCATACGATTCTTTTGAAGATCCCGAACAACGGTATCGCCAGCGATATGTCGATTTGGTGGTAAACGATGGTATCAAAGAAATTTTCCTGAAACGAACCAAAACGTTCAACTCGATGCGGAATTTCTTTAACGAACATGGTTATATCGAAGTCGATACGCCGGTGCTGCAAAGCATACCCGGAGGAGCGGCTGCCCGTCCGTTTGTTACGCATCACAATGCCTTGGATATTCCGCTTTATCTGCGGGTTGCCAACGAATTGTATTTGAAGCGCCTGATAGTCGGCGGATTTGAAGGCGTTTATGAATTTTCGCGCGACTTCAGAAATGAAGGAATGGACAGGACGCATAATCCCGAATTTACCGCTATGGAAATTTATGTGGCTTACAAAGACTACAATTGGATGATGCGTTTTACCGAACAACTCTTAGAACGTGTTTGTATGGATGTGCTGGGAACAACCGAAGTAAAAACGGGCGATACGGTTATCAGTTTTAAAGCCCCATACCGCCGCATTACAATGATCGACGCCATTAAGGAAAATACCGGCATTGATATTACCGGCATGAACGAAGACGGGCTGCGCGAAGTTTGCCGCCAATTGAATATAGAGCAGGATGCTACCATGGGTAAAGGCAAATTGATCGACGAAATTTTTGGCGCTACCAGCGAAAGTAAATATATCCAGCCAACTTTTATTACCGATTATCCGAGAGAAATGTCGCCACTCTGTAAGCAACACCGGAAAAATCCGGAATTGACCGAACGTTTCGAATTAATGGTCAACGGTAAAGAAATAGCGAATGCCTATTCCGAATTGAACGATCCCATCGATCAACGCGAACGTTTTGAAGAGCAACTGCGTTTATCGGAAAAAGGCGACGACGAAGCAATGTTTATCGATCAGGATTTTCTCCGCGCTTTGGAATACGGGATGCCTCCGACTTCCGGAATGGGTATCGGTATGGATCGTTTAGTGATGTTATTAACAGGGCAAACCTCTATTCAGGAAGTATTGCTCTTCCCGCAAATGCGTCCCGAAAAGTTAAACCAATAGTCAGAAAGTATGAATATACCAGGCAGAATAGGTGTAATGGGTGGTGGAAGTTGGGCTACTGCCATCGCTAAAATTATCTCGATGACACAAAAACAATTTAATTGGTATATGCGTCGTCCCGAACAAATTGAGGAATTTAAAAATTTCGGACATAACCCTTCGTATCTTACCGGAGTAAAGTTTAATCTCGACAATATCCGGTTTTATGATGATATTAACGATGTTGTAGAAAACAGCGATACATTGATTTTCGCGATGCCCTCGCCGTATCTTAAATTGCACTTGGAAAAATTGCATACGCCGCTCAACGACAAAATGATTGTATCGGCAATCAAAGGGATTGTTCCGGACGAAAACATGGTGGTAGGCGATTATTTTGAGAAATTCTATGACGTCCCTCGAGATCAGATTGCCGTTTTGGGAGGTCCCTGCCACGCAGAAGAAGTGGCATTGGAACGCTTATCTTACCTCACGGTGGCTTGTGCCAACGAGCAATGGGCGCAGACTTTGGCTGAGGCTTTTGTTACCTACTTTACTCGAACTGCCACCTGTTGCGATGTAACGGGAATCGAATACGCTTCGGTACTGAAAAATGTGTATGCGATTGTAGCCGGCATCTGTCATGGATTGAAATACGGCGATAACTTTCAGGCGGTTTTTGTTTCCAATGCAGTAAATGAAATGGCGCGATTTATTGATACGGTTTCACCGAAAGAACGGAATATCTGCGCATCAGCCTATTTGGGCGATTTGATGGTTACGGTTTATTCCCGTTTCAGCCGCAACCGGATTTTCGGAACAATGATAGGAAAGGGTTATTCAGTAAAAACCGCTCAGATCGAAATGGAAATGATTGCCGAAGGATATTTTGGAACGAAATGTATCAAGGAAATCAACGAAAAACACAAAGTAGATATGCCTATTTTAGATACGATTTATTCCATTTTGTATGACGGAAAATTCCCGACTTTGGCCATCCGGAGACTAACAGAAACGTTTAGATAAGGCATTCATTCAGAAATTGAAATCTTATACACTCATATTTATTGCGGTTCTATTGTCAGTAACCTCTTATGCTGCCGATAGTGAGGTTTTGAATATGGTATCAGTTAGAAAAGTTGAAGGAAATAAATTGATTTGTATCAATTCTTTTGAAATCCGTATAAATAACAGAAAAGGAGATACCGCTTCCGAAATATCAATCCCTTATAATAGGAAAGACAAATTTAGCATCGAAAACGCTTGTGTTGAAGATGTTTTCGGCAACGTCGTTCGTAATTTGAAAAAGAGTGAAATAACGCAACGACAAGCCTTTTCAAATTCCACGTTTTATAATGACAGTTATGTAGATGAATTTCATCTTAGACATAATACATATCCATACGTTATTAAATACTCTTATAAAACTGTCCTGGCTGATTTCTTTTCCATTGATTTTTGGTATCCTTTTTTAAGGATCGATCAGTCCGTGAAATCTGCTCAGTTAATTGTGGAAGTTCCTTTAAATTATCAAATCAGAAAAAAAGAGGAAAATATTGATCCTCCTCAGGTTGAGACTACGGGAAATGTAGTGAGATATACATGGAATACTTCTTATGCAGGAGAGAGTTTACAAAGATATGTTTCTTTTTCTTCGCTGTCCATTCCCCGTGTAATCGTTTTACCGCTTCAATTCAAATATGGAGTAAAAGGAAGTTGGGAAAGCTGGGAAGGTTTTGGTAATTGGATTACCGAACTTAATTCAAAAGGAAAGGATTTGCCCTTAACGGAAAAAGAAAAAGTAGATAAATTACTGTCCGGCGTTTCCAATCCAAAAGAGAAAATAAGAATACTCTACTCGTATTTGCAAAATAATACACGGTATATTAATGTCGATATAGGTGTTGGAGGTTTGAAGAGTTATCCTGCCGAATATGTTTCAGTTAATAAATACGGCGATTGTAAAGCTTTGAGCAATTATATGGTAAGTTTGCTTGAATATGCCGGAATAAAATCTTATTATACCCTGATACAAAACGGAGATGTGATAAAAGAAATAGATGGAAATTTTCCACGGCAGGCATTCAACCACGTTATAGTTACGGTTCCTTTAGAGAAAGATACTGTTTTTTTGGAATGTACAAGCAAAAATATTCCATGCGGCTACTTAGGTGTTTCTAACCAAGGTAGAGATGCTTTCATAATTGACGGGAAAGATAGCCGTTTTATTCAAACTCCGGAGTTACAACCTGCAGATGTGCTTTGCTCCTCTGTAATCCATGTTCCGGTAATATTGGGGAACGCTACTGTTGAGATGAAAATGAATAAAAAAGGAAACGAATATGAGGATATGTTATATTTGTCTTCTCAACTGCGTAAAGACATTGTCGAAAGATATATAAGAAATATATATTCCGGGTCTTTCGAAATAAATAATTATAGTATTGAAAAAGAAGATGATAAGCGGCCGGAAATTACTTTCATGCTAAATCTTAAAATGTCGAATATCTTTAGACTCTATAAAAATGAAATGATAATATCACCATTTCCTCAAAACTTACCTAATATTGAGCAGCCGGAATTCAGGACGCAACCCCTTCAACTGTATTATCCGATTGCCTACCAAGACACTATCATTTACAAATTTGAAGATAATCGGCGGATAATAGAGATTCCCGAAAATGTTTCTGTTAACTCTCGTTTTGGAAATTACAATCTTAATTTTGATTTTTCTGAAAATCAGTTAATTGTTACAAAGAATATCCTTATCTTTAGGGGCTTATATAGAGTTCCTGGAGATTATAAAGAATTTTATACTTTTCTGTCGGACATAAAAACAAATGAAAATAAAAATATTTACCTGAAATTGGAATGAAAAAGATAATGTTTTTTTGCCTGCTAATATTAGCTGGCTCTACCGCAAAATCACAAACTTTATTTTCGCAAGAAAAGGGAAAAGTTACTCAGCATGAGGCAGATATGACTGTTTATGATAGAGATCCTGATGCCGAAGCTGTGGTTTTGTATGAGATAGGAAATACTTCTTTTCGGGGAAATAACAATACCGGTTCCTTCGAAATGCGCATGGAAACAAGAATCAAAATCAAAATTTTAAAACAGGCAGGAATAAAATATGCCGAAATTGAAATCCCCTATTATATAGAGAATTACAAGCCGGAAACGATTGAAAGTTTGGAGGCTGTTACCTATAATTATATAGATGATAGACTTTCTAAAACAGAATTGGATAAGAAAAATGTTTTTGAAGAAAGAATAAATAATAACTGGATCTGTAAAAAGTTCGCAATGCCGGATGTAAAAGAGGGTTCGATTATTGAAGTAAGTTATACAATTGTTACTCCATATTTATTTAATATCAGAGAATGGAAGTTTCAAAAGAAAATCCCTGTAATATACAGTAAATTCTCCTTGAGAGCAATTCCATATTATGAATACACATACATAATGAAAGGTGCCAATCGATTTGATGAATATTCTCATGGAGCAATAGGCGGTACAGATATTCAATGGGGTAATTTGAGATATAAAGAATACCAGTATAATATGGGAATGAAAAACATTCCGGCATTTAAAGATGAAGAGTTTATCACTTCCGAAAAAGATCACATGATAAGTTTGAATTTTCAACTGTCGAAAATCCATTATTCCACCGGAGGGAGCAGAGAGATTATGTCGACTTGGCCGGATCTTTGTAATGATTTTTTGAAAGACGATTCATTTGGAAAATATATAAATGCCGCAACGAAAGAAGCAAAAAAAATATTACCTTCATTAGGTTTAACCGGAAAAACAACAGAAGAACAGATAAAAATTATTACTAATTATGTAAAATCGAATTATTCGTGGAACGGAAATATAGATAAATTTGCACACAACAAGGTTTCGGATTTACTAAAACAAAAAAGCGGTAATTCTGCCGAATTAAATTTGTTTCTTGTAGGGATGCTTTCGACAGCCAACATAAAAGTCCAACCGGTCTTATTGAGTACCCGTCAACATGGTGCAGTCAGTTTGGGACATCCCTTTCAGAATTTTTTGAATTATATTATTGTACAATCTCACACCGGAGAAGAGAATATTCTCATAGACGCGACCGAGTCTATGTTGCTTTATAATGAATTGCCGGAGCGATGCTTGAACGTAAAAGGGTTAATTGTGGAAAAAAATTCCGAACAATGGATAGATATTGTTAACGACAAACTCGCTTTGACAGAGAAAGAATTTGATTTGAAATTTAATGATGATCTAACTATTCTGAATTCTGAAATTAAATATAGTGCTTATTCTTATGATGCATATAGATATAGGGCGGCATACTATGGTGACAGTAAAAATCTGCATGACTTATTTATTCAAAGGTCTATTGAACCCAAGGGAGATATTAATGTTGAAAATTATGCGGATTTGGATAAACCATTTGTAATCTCCTTTAAAACAGAAACGGGAACCGAAGGTTTATCAGATAAGTTGTTTATAGCTCCATTCCTCAATCAATCACAAACAGATAACCTTTTCAAACAGACACAAAGAACGCTTCCTGTTGACTTAATTCATCGCCATGCTGCAAAATATAAAAGCACTATACATATTCCCGAAGGATATAAAGTTGAGTATTTGCCCAAAGCAGTAAAACATGACAGTAAGGTAATGATTATTAACTATATCACTATTGAAAATACAGAAAAGAGACAGATAGAGGTAACTGCGAATTATCAATTCAAAAAACATATATATGAAGCTAAGGATTATCAACTTCTTAAGTCATCTTTCGACCAGATGATAAAATCGTTCAATGATATGATTGTATTATCAAAAATGTAACCATAAGCAATTCCGATGAAACAAATAACATTAAACATTGATAAAACATTTGGTTTTATTACCGAAAGGCAGATCTTTGCTCAAAAAGCAAAAGTGGAAGAGTGTGTTGCAACTTTACACAACAGAACCGGAGAAGGAAACAACTTTTTGGGTTGGGTGCATCTTCCGTCTTCAATCGGTCAGGAAGAATTAGCCGATATTCAAGCCGCAGCCAACGGACTTCGCTCTAAGTGCGACGTAGTCGTAGTAGTAGGAATCGGCGGCAGTTATCTTGGATCGAAAGCGGTAATTCATGCGCTTTCCGGATCGTTCGACGCACTGGAAAATAAGAAACCGCAAACCGTTTATGCCGGACATAATATAAGTGAAGACTATTTATACGAACTATTCGCTTATCTGAAAGATAAATCCTTTGGCATTATCAATATTTCCAAGTCGGGTACTACAACCGAACCGGCGTTGGCATTCCGTCTTCTGAAAAAACAATTGGAAGATGCTGTCGGAAAAAACAAAGCCAAAGAACGTATTATTGCCATAACCGATAAATCTCGCGGCGCATTACGAACTTTAGCAGATGAAGAAGGATATAAAACATTTGTCATTCCTGACGATGTAGGCGGAAGATTTTCTGTTTTAACTCCTGTCGGTTTGTTGCCGATGGTTGTTGCCGGAATCGACATTAAACAGTTGGTGGCAGGTGCTGCAAGTATGGAAAAGGCAACCGGAACAGATGTCCCTTTTGCGGAAAATATAGCTGCTATCTATGCTGCAACAAGAAACGAACTGTATAAAGCGGGAAAGAAAATTGAGATTATAGCTAACTTTCATCCGAAATTGCACTATGTTTCCGAATGGTGGAAACAATTGTTCGGCGAAAGCGAAGGAAAAGAACATAAGGGACTTTTTACCGCAGCCGTCGATTTTACTACCGATCTTCATTCTATGGGGCAATGGATACAGGAGGGCGAACGCAGTATTTTTGAAACAGTCATTTCGGTTGCAATCCCTAAATATGCGGTTGAGATTCCTGAAAATGACGGAGACTTGGACGGTCTGAATTTCCTTGCCGGAAAAAGAATCGATTTTGTAAACAAGATGGCAGAACTCGGGACGCAACAGGCACATATAGACGGCGGAGTTCCCAATATCCGTATCGAATTGCCGGAATTAAACGAATATTATTTAGGACAGTTGCTTTATTTCTTTGAAAAAGCCTGTGGAATCAGCGGTTATTTGCTGGGCGTCAATCCATTCGACCAACCGGGAGTAGAGGCTTATAAGAAAAATATGTTCAAACTCTTGAATAAACCCGGATACTAAATTGTCATCCCACGCTCGACACGGGATCTCCTAAAAATATGAATAAAATCAAAGCAATCCTTTTCGATATGGATGGTATTCTTTTCGATTCCATGCCCAATCACGTTCAATCCTGGTATGAAACAATGCTTGCCATGGGCATAACTGCTCCCAAAGAGGAATATTATCTCCACGAAGGACGTACCGGTCGTACAACCATCCAACTCTATTTCAATCGGTTTTTCGATCGCGATGCTACGGATGAAGAAATCCAAACTATTTATGCACAAAAGGTTCAACGCTTTGTGGAATCAGGTATTCAAACCAAACCGATACCGGGTGCTTTGGATGTGCTGCAAAAAGTAAAAGTCATGGGGTTGCAGCGTATTCTCGTTACCGGTTCCGGACAAAAATCACTGTTTGAAGAATTGGAGATTTATTATCCCGATTATTTCGATAAAAGTCGATTAGTTACCGCCTACGACGTACAACACGGCAAACCGCATCCCGAACCTTACCTGATGGGATTGAAAAAAGGCAATCTCCTGCCCGAAGAAGCCATTGTAATCGAAAACGCTCCCTTAGGTATCGAATCGGCGCGGGCTGCCGGCATCTATACAGTGGGAGTAAATACCGGTCCTCTGCCCGACTCCGTTCTTTGGGAAGCCGGAGCCAATATTGTATATCCTTCTATGCATGTTTTATCTGAAAATATTGCTTGGATATGTCAAAATTAGTTTTTTCCGGTTCTATTATGTCTGTGATTATGAAAAAAAATATTTATTTTTGCATCGTTGAATTACAAATAATTTTATGATAAAAAAAATCCCCATTGAATTGATTGGTTTATTATGTACTGTTTCTTTATTTGCACAACCGCAGGTAAAATTTTCGGGTTACATCCAAACACAGTACCAATACGGCGAACGGGATGCTAAATTAAAGGTAGGCATAGCAAATGAAAATCCGGAAAAATCGTTTAGCCGGATAGGTATTCGTCGAGGTCGTATCAAATTGACTGCTGAGGAAGGGTTGTTTTCCGGTGTTTTCCAAATTGATTTAACGGAAAAAGGATTGGGATTAAAAGATGCTTACTTGAATGTAAAAGATCCTTGGATTAACACAATCCAGTTAAGAGCCGGTGTTTTCGATCGTCCTTACGGGAACGAAATCAGTTATTCTTCTTCACGGCGCGAATCTCCCGAACGTTCTACTGTTTTTCAAACGCTTTTTCCCAACGAACGCGACTTGGGTGGTATGCTTATTTTGCAACCGGCTAAGACTTCCCCCTTGAATATTCTTAAATTGGAAGCCGGATTGTTTGGCGGAAACGGTATTCAGGTTGAAACATTTAGTCCGAAAGATTTTATCGGTCATCTTACTATTACTGAAACTATTGGACACAAAGCATCGTTCGGGGTCGGCGCATCTTATTACAATGGTCGCGTGTATCAAGGGACAAAAAATGTTTACACGATGCAGGGTAAAGGATTTGTTGTGAACGACAACGAAGTTAACAGAGGAAAATATGCCAAACGGGAATACATCGGCTTTGATGCGCAATTTTCGATGATCCGTTCGATCGTGGGGACTACGCAAGTTCGGGCCGAATGTTTGTTTGGACAACAACCAAGTACAGCCGGCAGCAGCAATAGTCCCAATGCCGCCGCGTTGCCAATTGTTGACACTTATATCCGTAATTTTCAAGGTTATTATGTGATTTTGATTCAGGATTTGGGAAATACTCCTTTCTCGGCTGTGTTTAAATACGATTCGTACAATCCCAACACGAAAGTTTCAGGCGACGAAATCGGACTTAACGGTACTTCTAAAACGGATTTGGCTTTCAGTACATTTGGGTTTGGCGCCCTTTGGAAAGTCAGTAATTCGTTTCGTTTGCAGGCATTTTACGAAATCAATAAGAATGAAAATTCGACAAATGTGTCGGGTTACGATAAAGACTTGAAAGACAATATTTTCACAATGCGGCTACAATACAGATTTTGAACTTTTGACGTAAAAAAGAGGCTGCCTACTTTCGAGACAGCCTCTATTTTTTTTGAATGTTTTTTAGTCGATGACTTTTACTGTAACTCTGATCTTCTTCATCAAAATAGTTGCTCGAAGTCTTTCCCCGTCAGGAATATTTGTTTTACCGGTTATCTTAACGGTAAAAGAGTCCTGAGCCAGTGTTTGAGTAAATAATTGAAACATAAACTTTTCGGCAAACGCCTTTATCTCAACAGCATCGTGAATCTCTCCCAATGAGTAAGAAGGAAGCGAAAAAGTAAGTTTCGGTGTTCCGCTGGTTTCAACAAGCAGGTCTATAATACTGCCTTCTGTGCCGTCCGGCGAAAATACACGAATAGAAGCCGATCCGCAGATTACTTTCTTGAAAAGGCTGGGATCATATCCTTCCAGCTCGTTGCTAAAATCACTGACATTTACAGTCTGTGTCCACTCAAAACTGGAGTATGTATCAGTCGATCGAGTGGCTCTTGTACCGCCCATGTAAAAATCGTCTGTCTCGATTTCTACTTCGTCAATTTCAATGTCCTTTGTCAAATTCAGACCGTCGCATCCCGAAAATACAAACAGAATTGCGCTCGCAATACAGATAAAAAATAATTTTTTCATATAACAAATATTTTAATAATTAGAAAATACGATAGGATAATTGCAGATTAAGCATGGGCCAAAACCGGATGTATTGGGTAAGGTCTTGAATGGTGTTGTGAATACTGACTGCTTCCGGTAACCCTGAATTTGCCAGATCGATAACCGTTCCGTTGTGTTTTAATGTGTAACCTGCTCCATGATAGAGTACGCCAAGCTCAAACTTAAAAGATACTCGACTGTTTTTAGGTACAACACGACCAATCCCGATTCCCAAATAAGGTTTAACAGTATTTCCAAGATACAAACTCAGATCGGTTTTTCCGCCCTCCAAGTCAATTGATTGCCCTGCAATATCGAAATCAGGCCAATTTTCTCCCGGAAGCAATACAGCATCCGAACGGCTTTCGTTCCGCCAATCAAATAAACGACCACTTATCTTCAATTTGGAGTTACCCACAAAAGCGCCAACCGTTAAGTGAAAAGACCCCACCGGATAGAAATCAAGCAGTAAATTCCCGTGTGTGAGATGACGCAACAGTCTCGCTCCCAACTTGGGTACGTATCCGAAACTGTTGCGTAAACCATTGTTTTCATTATCGGGGATAGTGATGTCATATTCTTTTGTTCGGATGCCCTCCGTCAGGTTAACTCCCAAGCGGAGTGCAAATAAATTAGATAATGGCGTGGCGACTTCAAGTCCATACCCCATGGTAGAAACTTTAATGCCCATGCCCATTTTACTAAAAGGAGCAGAATCGTTCTGCGTAAATGCAGAAGGAACAACAAACAGCACTAAGGCTAAAACAGATATCAGTTTGAATTTTAAACGCATACCTTTGTATTTTTGAGTGTTAGATTCGCAAAAGTAGTAACATTATTGGAATAAACAAAGATTTTGGAGACAAATGTTTAAAAAATGTATTTATTTTTTTTTTTATTTTTGCTCAACAAAAAAGATTACCCAAAAGTATTGCATAGTCGAAAATAAGCAGTATCTTTGCATCCGCATTTACCGAAACGGTGTGGTAGTTCAGTTGGTTAGAATACATGCCTGTCACGCATGGGGTCGCGGGTTCGAGTCCCGTCCATACCGCAAAAGTAGCCTGACTTTCAATAAGTTAGGCTTTTTTGTTTCCGCTTTTGTTTCCGTTTTGTCTTTTCTCGTTTCTTTTTCGGTTGCCGTTGGCGGGTAAAATACGACAATGAAAAGCCCCACTCAACCCCCCCCTGCCGCCTCACTTCCAAGCATTGCGCCAATCCGTGTTGGAGGGGAAGATCGTTAATGAAAACAATAATTGAAATCAAAATTTTGCCGATTTTGTAATTACTGCAAAAAAGTGTATCTTTGCACTCGAATTTATTGCAAAAAAATGTTTAATATCCAATAAATAAACTGCAAAAAAATGTATAGAATAGCAATTAACAAACTTATAAAGTGGAAATTAGATGAAAATAAAAAACCGCTTGTATTTTTAGGTGCAAGACAGGTTGGAAAAACTTATCTTATTCAGGAGTTTGGCAAACA
>Ga0209628_10000021_pt1 | contig 71922 bp, 72 predicted proteins | sample TergutCu122P4_FD_187285 | JGI IMG/M metagenome (GOLD analysis project Ga0209628, IMG submission 187285) | Cubitermes ugandensis P4 segment gut microbial communities from Kakamega Forest, Kenya - Cu122 P4 (SPAdes) (version 2) | ecosystem: Host-associated > Arthropoda: Insects > Digestive system... | reverse complement strand
CCCCCAACCAACCATTTCAAGCAAGTCCTCGCCGTTGATAAACACGATGAGCGAATTGACATCGAGAAATATAACTTTGCTTTTTGGCCTCTCGTTTCTAGTTGTCATTATTGGAATAGGCACAGCAATTTATCCAATCTACTTTGCAATCTTTTCTTTAGTTCCAATCTTTATTTTTCTGACCTGCTGGAAGTTTCGCCTTGCTGTATTACTAATGTTGATCTTGGCTTCTGGATTGATTCCAAAATGGCTAACGCCTACCTTGCCAGTGCTTGGTGGAAGGTTCCGGGCTGAAGATATGTTTCTGTTGTTTCTTGTGGGAGTTGGACTTATTCGCTTGTTAATTGGAATGGATAAATTTAAAAAAGATGCTTTATGGTATCCGTTGTACTATTTTTCAGCACTAGTTGTAATGTCTTTACTTGTAGCGCTTTTTCGTGGAAATAAACTATTTTGGATAATATTTGAGTTTCGCGCTCTTTGTTATTGGTTATTTGCAATGCTACTAGTTATTAGCATTAAAGATAAACGTCACTTTGATGCTACTATAAATCTTATCGTGATTATATCAACATTAGTTGCTATAGCCGCAACAGTTCAGTCCTTAACCGGTGTCCAGCTTCTAACTAACAACCAATTTACTGCTCTGTTTACGGGAAATAGTGTTGATACTAGTGTAAACAGAAGTTTTCTAGGAGGCTTCGCTCCGTTTGTAGCATTCTCTTTTATCTTAACCTTAGCCCGTCTAGCAAAAAAAGAGGTTACATTCTTCACAGGCTTTCCAATTCTGATATTGCTATGCGGGATCGTTGTAACTTTTGGTCGAGGATTTTGGACTGTTACTTTCGTGACCGTGTTAATTACTTCCATATGGTTAGGAGTTAAAAGTTTCATCCGAATATGGGTTGCTTTATTATCAGTTGGTTTTATAGTGGCATCTATTTCATACATAGCAGCGCCACATTATTACGATGCAGTTATAGACCGAGCAACAAGTATCGGTGAAGAAATAGACAGCGGAAAAAGTTGGGGGTGGCGTCAGCATGAAACACGATATGGACTAAAGACCATAAAAGAGAATCCTGTAATCGGCATTGGCCTTGGCGGTGAGTATGTTCCAATGATGCCAGGAAGTTTTGATACACCATCACCGATCCCGCACAACTCCTATATTGGACTCGCTTTGAAGTTCGGATTAGCAGGACTATTGTTTCCAGCGTGGCTTACTTTTCTTGTTCTATTACGAGCTTGGCGACTTAACACTACGCTTTCGATTGCGATTGGCGCTTCGTTTATGAATCCTGTACTTATAGGCTACTCGCAAATGGAGTGGGCGCATATGTTCGGTATCATGTTCATGGCGACCATGGTTGGTTTACTTGCCTCGCACTCTAAACTAATCGAGAACAACTGACCTGCTCCCCATAAAGCGTACCACCCGGTAGTAGAGTCCGCGCATAGCGATGCGGTCAAGCTTCTTTCCAGACACGGAAATTGGAAAACTGCACACGCGTATCCGATACTACCATGCCAAGCATTCCAGTCTGGAAAGGACTGGCCGGATCTGATTTCATCGTTCCAACATAGACACGGTCGATATACATATCAATTTTTACTCCACGCACGCGTATTGTGAATTCCACATCTCTTTCAATAGTGTTTATTATTGTCCCAATACCATATTTGGATAAATTCCATCCCTTTGTTCCATTTCCGGCGTGCACAAGAACTTCTCCGGATCTGCGGCGTAAAAGTGCATAGAATCCAGCGCCATTCAGAATATCGATATTGATATCTTGTGCACGGCGTCTGAATGCAATCCCTGAATAGCCCCAAGTGTTGTTTACTTCAAAAGTATCAGGCATGTTGATGATTACAGAAACTACGCCGTCCCGCATTGTCGCGCCGTTAAGTAAAACAGACCCCCTGTAGGACGGTGGAGGGACCCCCTGTTTGTGCGTTAAGCGACCACCTGAAATAGCCCAAGGTAACGGACTTTTCAGCCAATCGTTTAAATTGTCACAAGCGTTGACATAAGTTGGTATTCCAAGCTGGGACAGATCAAGTTTGCATGTGCAATAGGATGTGCTTCTGCTCGAAATCCCGACATTGGAATTGACAACAAAAGTCAGCTTTGCGTGATGGCTCGGATCAATCGACTTTCCAGAAACGATGAACTGCTTTGTCACTTTAGCTTGTGCCGGTATTTTAATCGTCTGCGGGGCACTTATGTTGTAGCCTGGTTGATCGAAAGAACCGATCAACGTTCCAGTGATGGAAATCTCATTGAAGTTGTAGACATTGACATCGATAGTTGTGGCAACTTCATCTATCAGGTAAGTGCTGAAAAGTTTCCTACCCTGCCTTGCAGCATTCGGGAAAAACTGATCAATGATGATCCGCTGCGCGGGAGTGAAAGTTCTTTGAAGAAGTGGTTTATTCAACCTGACAGCCGGTGCGTAGTAGGTTGTCGAGATGTTTCCAGACACTTTCAGATATTGAATGTCAAGATTAACCGGAATACTGAATTGACCGCCTGATGCATTGATGATTTGTCTTCCACCCATGATGTCGGTAAGTTCGCCGGTGATCTTTCCGATGTTCAGATTTAGCGTTCTCGCTGAATTAGCCCAGAACACAACGACATCATTATCTCCGTCATTGAAAACGTAGCATTTAATGTTTTTATCGGCCAGCTCCACTTTACCAAGGTAGTCCGCTTTGCCCATGACATAAGACATGATCGCGGCAGCTACATACGCTGCATAGCAAGTGAAGGGTGGAAAACTGATATTGGCCCAATAGGCATTCGGGTTCATGTCGTTCGGATTTTCTACCGACGTTGCACCACCACGCGAGCCAAGCCAAAAGAACTTATCGCAAAATGAAGCCGCAGACAGAACAAACGCAGTTGTCCAATACCGTGCTTGAGCTCTTTGCTTTTCATATGTTTCTAATCCTTGTGGAGAGTTATTGACCGATCCGCCAGCCTCTCCAATCCAGGTAGGCATCTTATCTGTGCCTGGGATAGACGTTTTTACCTTGTTGTGAAGAATATTTTCAGCTACAGGAAAAGAATCGTATGGCGCCTCAATCCCTAATTTGTTATTATGGAAGTTGTAGTTGTCCACATACAACTGTAGATCGTTATCCCACCAAGTATCCAGGGCAGGGATATTAACCCACCACGAATAACCTTCCATTCCGCCAAAAGTTACATGCGGATCGGCAATCCCAGAGTCATGCACTCCAAGGACAGATGCTTTTGTGTAGGCCGCTACGCGATCCATCAACTCGTCAGGTCCGCGCGAAACGCCAGTCCACTCATTGCCTACTTCATAGCATCCGACGCGCGGACCACAATACGTAGCTATGGCCTTAAAGCCTCGATAGGCTGGGTCAAGATACTGCGGTATCCGGTCTGTCGTTGATTTCGGATAGCCATATTTATAGAACGGTGGACATCCTTGAACAGTAGAAAAAATCTTTATTCCGTTTTCAAAATTGCTATTCAGCAAATTTTCAAACAATGGTTTCATTGCTGAAAAATCGTTTCTAGCTTTTTCGGCAAAACTCCACGGCGTTGAATCTCTCATCCATGAAAAACCGGCCAGCTTGAATATGTCGGAGTAGGCGCGCATCTGCTGGTCTGTTGTTTTGCCAAAGACACCAAGAATCAAATTGATAGCAAAAGGAGAATCAGGCAATGCTTTCCGAGAAGCAAGCGGCGGGACAATCGAAAGGTTTGTTTTACGACTTCCGTCGGCTGCTTCTACGATGAACTGATAATGTCCAAGCTGAAGTTTACCAAGACTAATTGTTGTAGCGAGCTGACCATCAAGAATAAATGATTTCCCTTGCCTGATGACGTTACCGAAGTAACCCGTAAGTCGCCAGCCGATAGACGTGTCTCGACCTTGTGGATTCGATAAGGATACGGTAAAGCTAACTGGATTGTCTGTTGTCAGAACGTTGAAAGGCGCAGACATCCCAATGGCACTTAGGTTAGATGCTAAAGGTACGCTACCTTCAGAAACAGTTCGAATGTTATTAGCCTGTGAAACTTCAAATATTTCGCCAGTTCCAACGTTTTCAAATTCTGTTCCTGAGCAGCCATTCGACCGACTGAATTTACGGAAGAGTCTTTTCGAGGAAGGTAATGTCTTCTTGAGAAACCCAAACATTCCGTTTTCTTCAGAAGCAGTAGCCATGCGCCCTGCGAGTAGGGCGAAAGCTGCAGCAACGGCTTTCAGCAGTTTTCGACGGCTGAGGATTGGAAAGTTCTTTTTCATTTCACCTCGAATTCGTCTTGCGGGTAGTTGCTCTCGATAACGACCGCCGCGTGGTTGTTGTAGACATAGCGTTCCCGCGCTCTGTGCGGCAGGTATTGTGTATGACAAGCAGCCCGATCATTGTTGACATGAAAAGGATGCCAAACATATGCGCCCATTCCATTTGTGAATATCCGATTAGACACGGGAATGAGTAGCTCTTTACGCGGTTCAGTATGTGTTGTCAAAGATGCGCCCTCAATCAAATACGCTGAACAGTAAGTCCCCTTGCTTCACATGACACGGACATTTCCTCGAACTGCACAGAGAGTTCTCGAATGGCGAGGACGAGATGAATTAACCACTCAAATGTCATCATGTCTTCAATATCATTGTCGGTCAAGGAACCCCTGCACAACCCGCATCTCTATTATAACATATAGAGATATTCATATTAACGGTCTTGTGATGATGATCCGCTTGGGTTTTCCGGACCAAGTATGCCCGAACCCGAAACTTGGGCCATGCTGCTGGCCGGGTTGGGCATAGTGACAGGAGTCGCTCGCCGCCGGGCAAAAATGACGGGGTAACTCAAAAACTGTTTTCCTGAATCAAAGATGCCGCCCGGCTTGAGCTGGGCGGTGTTTTTTTGCTTCTCCGGCGCAGCGGCGGATCACTGACTATCCAGCACAGGGTGTCGGATTTTTTTACACATCACGTTGCAGGCTGACATCAGCCTGAAAAATCTTCCTGCATATTCATGATGTTACACCAACGCAGACAGCGTGGAATGATTTTTGCTTGCGTTGTTACGCATAATATGCAGTTCATTTCAAAGGGGAGACCATCATGTTGTTACGCACAAAAATGGTTGCGGCGCTTGCTGCTGGGTTGATTACGTCGACAAGCGCCTTTGCGGGGGCAGTCGTACCGATTGATAACCCGATTTCGTGCGATGAGGCTATATGCACTTCTTTTATTCCTACTGCCTCTATTTTTGGAACTGATCTTAATCTTTTTGGCAATAACTACTCTGTAGTGCAAGTGGAGCGTATGGGAAATATTTATTTATATCATCCTGACGACTTAGACAGATCAGCAATCCTTTCTCCGTTTACCAGCTATGCGACCTACGGAACCACCACCTACGGAAAAATTGATTACGATGGCAATTCTGCTTTCGCCGTGACTTGGAATTACTCTCCCAACTCCCACGATGCGGATAGCACAACAGATGCGCTTTATAATAGTTTCCAGCTAATACTCGTTGATCGTGGCGCAGGTGATTTCGACTTTATCTTTAATTACGACTCCATTCAATGGGAGAATGCTGCTAATTACTACGGCTATGGCTATGGTTCTGGCATGATGTACTTCCCTGATAGTGGGAGTTTTTTTGGGGATATAACGGATTTCGATAAGCCACCGAATAGCAGTCAGTTACCCTACCATAGCTGGAACTCGAGTGTTGCTGGACGCTATGTCTTCGAGGTACGCAACGGAGTAGTGATCAATCCGCTTCCCGCCATCCCCGAACCCGAAACCTGGGCCATGCTGCTGGCCGGGTTTGGCGTAGTGACAGGAGTCGCTCGCCGCCGGGCGAAAATGACGGGGTAACTCAAAAATCGTTTTCCTGAATCAAAGATGCCGCCCACGCCTAGTGTGCAGTTCATTTCAAAGGGGAGATCATCATGTTGTTACGCACAAAAATGGTTACGGCGCTTGCTGCCGGCTTTATCGTTTCTACCAGCGCCTTTGCGGGGGCGGTTATTCCGCTTAGCAATACCAATACGCTTCCGAGATGCTTCGACTGTTCAACAGACCCCGTCAACATCGGATTCGATATCAACTTTTTTGGCGACGACTACTCGCAGTTACGTGTCATAAACTTTGGTTACGTTTCTTTCGGCAGTGACGAGGATCAGAAAGAAATCATACCCTTCAGTGCCTATATAGACACCCGCTATGCGGGAAGCCCAGTGACTTACGGGTACTTGATCTACGACAGCCATCAGGCTTTTGCCGTGAACTGGGTTGATGTTGCTCCTTATGTCGGCCCGGGCACAACCGGTACTTCCGCGAGTCGAAACAGCTACCAGCTAATACTTGTTGAGCGGTCCGATGTTGGGACGGGCGATTTCGACATCGTCTTCAATTTCGACTTCATTCAATGGCAGAACAAATACGGTTATGGCGGTGCCTTCTTTGGCTACCTTGCAAAAGGCAACTTCTATGGATACTGGGCGCATGATGATCAGTTGCTAATCAACCAGTTACCATACAACAGCCTGAACTCGAATGTTGCAGGTCGTTATGTCCTTGAAGTACGCAATGGAGTTGTGACCAATCCACTTCCATTCCATTCTAGTATCCCCGAACCCGAAACCTGGGCCATGCTGCTGGCCGGGTTGGGTTTAGTGACGGGAGTCGCTCGCCGCCGGGCGAAAATGACGGGGTAACTCGATTTTTACTTCAAGGCGACAACAATACTCATCGTCATTCTGCGCGTGGCGAAGCGTAGTCGCAGAATGACAGGGCGCCACGATAATTTATCGCTTGGAGTGAAAATAGAATTACTGACTATCCAGCACAGGGTGTCGGATTTTTTTACACCTCACATTGCAGGCTAACATCAGTCTGAAAAATCTTCCTGCATATTCATGATCTTACATCGACACGAACAGCGTGGAATGATTTTTGCTTGCGTTGTTACGCATAATATGCAGTTCATTTCAAAGGGGAGGCCGTCATGTCATTTCGCGCGAAAATGGTCGGCATGTTTGCCGTCGGGTTGGTTGCATCAACGAGCGCCCTCGCAAGCGCAGTCATACAGCTTGACGATAGCGTAGGCTGGGTTCAGAGGGGTACTACTGGCAGGATTGCCAATATTGGTTTCGAGATCAATTTTTTCGGCAATACCTACTCGAAATTTGCTGCCAGTCCAGATGGGGTACTTCATTTAACCGATAGAAACATATTGGCACATGTTGATGCCAGCTACGCGTATATCACCCCATTCAGCCATTTTCCCCAATATAATGCAGAGATCAGTATGACCCTCACCTACGGGAATATGGTCTATAACAACCACACTGCCTTCACTGTGAACTGGGTTAATGACCACTATCTCAGCGGTGCTACGGATCCGCTTCGCAACAGTTTCCAATTAGTGCTCGTTGATCGATCCGATGTCGGTGCAGGTGACTTCGACTTCATCTTCAATTTCGAATCCATTCAATGGGATACTGACACTGGTTCACCTTCTTATCCCTTTGGTTCTTTCTTTGGTTATGGAACCTCTACTCCCGACTGGGGAACAGGATTTGGTGTAGACGAATACGGGTATTCGACGAACCCCTATGGATTTCCGGTATTAGACAGCAGCCAGTTGCCATATAACAGCTTGAACTCGGATGTTGCCGGACGCTATATTTTCGAGGTTCGCAACGGAATAGTGACCAACCCACTTCCTCTATATGCTCCATTTCCAGGAGCATTTTCAGGAGTAATAACTCCTCTTGCTACTACCATGCCCGAACCCGAAACCTGGGCGATGCTGCTGGTCGGCTTGGGCATAGTGACGGGAGTCGCGCGCCGCCGAGCAAAATGACGGGGTAACTCAAAAACCGTTTTCCTGAATCAAAAACGCCGCCCGACTTGAGCCGGGCGGCGTTTTTTTTGCTTCTCCGGCGCAGCCCCTCAATACCACACCGTTCCGTCGCTATGCACGCCCCCTGCATGCAGCACTGCCGCGTCCACCACCGCCAGCGCGGTGATGTTCACCAGCCGCCGCACGGTGGCCGACGGGGTGACGATGTGTACGGGCTTGGCCGCGCCAAGCAAAATCGGCCCGACCGTGACGCCGTCGCAATTGGCAATCTTCAGCAGATTGAACGAAATGTTGGCCGCATCCAGATTGGGCATCACCAGCAGGTTGGCTTCGCCCTTGAGGACTGAATCGGGATGCTGCGCGGCGCGAATCTCGGGAGACAGCGCCACGTCGGCGCGCATTTCACCGTCGCAGTCGAGCGTGGGCGCGGTGCGGCGCAGGATCTCGCTGGCCTCGCGCATCTTGGTGGCCGAGGCCGAGTGGGAACTGCCGAAGTTGGAATGCGACAGCAGCGCCACCTTCGGTTCCATGCCGAAACTGCGCAGTTCAGAGGCCGCCATCCGCGCAATCTCGGCCACGCCTTCGGCATCCGGGTTTTCATTGACGTGCGTATCGGTAATCGCCAGCACGTGACGGGGCAGCATGAGCAAATCCATCGCCGCAAATTTCTGAGCATCCGGCTTGAGACCGATGACGTCGCGTACATGCTGGAGGTGGTAGTCGTAGGAACCGAACGTGCCGCATACGAGCGCGTTGGCATAACCCTTGCGCAACAGCAGCGCGCCGAACAGCGTGGAGTCGCGCCGCACGCGCACCTTGGCCAGATCGGGCGTGACCCCATCACGCGACATCAGGTTGTAATACTCGGACCACAATTCACGGTAACGCGGATCCTGTTCCGGGTCGACCGCGTCAAAATCGCGCCCGGGCACGAGGTTGAGACCGATCTTTTTGATGCGCGCTTCGATCACGGAGGGGCGACCGATCAGCACGGGCCGGGCGAGACCTTCGTCGATGACGACGCGCGCAGCGTGAATGACGCGCTCATCTTCGCCCTCGGCGTAGAGGACGCGCTTGAGTTCGTTCGGCACATTTTTGGCCGCCGCGAACACCGGCCGCATGACGATGCCGGATTGGTATACGAAATCGTTCAGGGTCGCGGCATAGGCGCGCAGGTCGCTGATCGGATGCCGGGCCACGCCCGATTCCATCGCCGCCTTGGCCACCGCTGGCGCAATCCGGGTGATCAGGCGCGGATCGAACGGCTTGGGAATGATGTAATCCGGCCCGAAGGTCAGATCCTCGCCTCCGTAGGCCAGGGCCACGACGTCGTTCTGCTCGGCCTGGGCCAGTTCGGCAATGGCCTTGACGCAGGCAAGCTTCATCTCGTCGTTGATGGTGGTCGCGCCCACGTCGAGCGCGCCACGGAAGATGAAGGGGAAGCAGAGAACGTTATTGACCTGATTGGGGTAGTCCGAGCGGCCCGTGGCAATGACGCAATCCGGGCGGACGGCCTTGGCTTCGGCGGGCAGAATTTCGGGAACCGGGTTGGCCAGCGCAAAAATCAGCGGCCTGTCGGCCATCTGCTTCACCATGTCGGGCTTGAGCACGTCCGCCTTGGAAAGTCCGAGGAAGACGTCCGCGCCGACGATGGCATCCCCCAGGGTGCGCGCGTCGGACGCCTGAGCGTAGCGCGCCTTGGTCGGCTCCATGTCCGGCTCGCGGCCCTGATAGATCACGCCGCGCGAATCGCAGACAAAAACGTTTTCGCGATTCAGGCCCAATCCCACCATGAGATCGAGACAGGCAATCGCCGCCGCGCCCGCGCCCGAGCAGACGAGTTTGACCTTGTCGATTTCCTTGCCGACGATCTTCAGTCCATTGATGAGCCCGGCCGCCGAGATGATCGCGGTTCCGTGCTGATCGTCGTGGAAAACCGGAATCTTCATGCGTTCGCGCAGCTTCTGCTCGATGTAGAAGCATTCGGGCGCCTTGATGTCTTCCAGATTGATGCCGCCCAGCGTCGGTTCGAGCGAGGCGATGATGTCGATCAGCTTGTCGGGATCCTGTTCGTCCAACTCGATGTCGAATACGTCGATGCCCGCGAACTTCTTGAAGAGACAGCCCTTGCCTTCCATCACCGGCTTGGAAGCAAGCGGGCCGATATTTCCCAGACCAAGCACCGCCGTTCCGTTCGTGACGACCGCCACGAGATTGCCCCGGCTGGTAAATTCGCGCACCTGTTCCGGATCGGCGGCGATCGCTTCGCACGCCGCCGCAACCCCCGGCGAATAGGCCAGCGCAAGATCGCGCTGGTTGGTTAAGCTCTTGGTCGGCACAACCGAAATTTTTCCACGCGTCGGCGTGCGATGATATTCAAGCGCCGCAGCGATGAAGTTCTGATCCATTTTTTCCTCTAAAACCCAGAGTCACGCCCCGATAGCTTCATCTGCGGGCAAAGCCAAAGAGAAGCATTCTAGCCTCTCGGAAGAAGATGCGCACAGGGTAACGTATCTGGGGTTTACCCTCGCCTGTGATCTTCTGTAACCGCGCGCAGCGGGTTGGAAGAAGATTGCGTTCGACTTTTGTTCATTTTTGCGCCGGGAGCGGGCACAATGCTGCATGGCAATAAGATCAACCGGGGAGGAAATGTCATGCGGCGCGTGGTATTCAATCAAAAAGGCGGGGTCGGAAAATCCACGATTGCCTGCAATCTGGCAGCAATCAGCGCCCAAAAGGGCAAACGCACACTGGTGGTCGATCTCGACCCGCAGGGCAATTCCACCCAGTACCTGCTTGGCAGCGTCACTACGCCTCCCGAAGCCACGCTTGCGGATTTCTTTGCGCAAAGTCTGACGTTTCAATTCAATCCCAAAAAAACGATCGACTTTGTCGCCGCCTCGCCTTTCGAGCGCCTCTCGGTGCTGCCTTCTCACCCGAGCCTGGAAGAATTGCAGAGCAAGCTGGAATCCCGCTACAAAATCTACAAGCTGCGCGAGGCGCTCGACGAAATCGCCGGGGAGTTCGATCAGATCTTCATCGACACGCCGCCCGCGCTCAACTTCTTCACGCGCTCGGCCCTGATCGCCGCCGATGCCTGCCTGATTCCTTTCGATTGCGACGAGTTTTCACGCAACGCGCTTTACTCACTGCTTGCCAACGCCGAAGAAATCCGCGCCGACCACAACCGCGACCTGAAGGTCGAGGGCATCGTGGTCAACCAGTATCAACCCCGGGCGAACCTGCCGCAAAAGGTCGTGCAAGAATTGATCGACGAAGGTCTGCCGGTGCTGCAACCGTATCTGTCGGCCTCGGTCAGGATCAAGGAATCGCACGAACGCGCCGCCCCAATGATCCATCTCGATCCCCGCCACAAGCTGACGCAGGAATTCGTCGCTCTGTATGAAAACCTTGAGGTGAAGAAGAAAAAGGGCAAGTAGGCAGACTCACGACGAACTCGCTCCCAAGGTGTAGGAATGAGATGAGCGCCCCCGCAAGGGTGAGCACTTGCGCTGATTGCCATTATGGACCCCAGAGAGTATGCGGTCTGAGATTTTGATCTTATGCCAAAACACGCGCATAACCGATCAACGTTTTCTATCAGCATCATGGAGCACGGTCGGCAGTTGCTTGAGCAACTCCGGTAGCCATTCTTGCACCGTCTCCCACACCACATCGAGGTCGATGTCGAAATAACCGTGGGCCATGCGGTTGCGCATGCCGCGCATGTTGCGCCACGGCACTTCAGGGTGCGCCTGGATGAACTCGGTGTAGCCGTCCATCGCCTTCGTAGCAGCCTCGCCGATGATGATGAGGCTCATGATGACGGCTTGCTGGGTACGCTTGTCCTCAAGGAAGTCTTCCTTGCCCAAGCCTTCCACGAAACTGCATGCATCGGTCGCGGCCTGCTGTATGTGATCAAGGTAATCAGGCAGGCGGTCCTCGCTCATACCGGCTGCGCCTCCGCGAGCACCTTGGCCCGGAGCTTCGGTGGCAAATCGCCGGGTGTCAGCAAATCAACGTCAATGCCGAGCAGCGATTTCAGTTCTTCTTGCAGACCGCCCAAGTCCAATAACGTTGCGCCAGGCAGCGCATCGACCAACAGATCAATGTCGCTGCCGTCCTGGTCGGTGCCATGCAGCACCGAACCGAAGACGCGCGGATTTGCCGTGCGAAAGCGACCTACCACTTCACGCACTGCACTTCGCTTCATGTCGAGCACAACGGATGGTCGCATGGTCATCCTTTTTTTATTGACACTCGTCGAGATGCTAGGCGATTGAGAATAGAACTTCAAGAATCATTTTCGAGAATCGCAATGCCTTGATTTTTCGTAGAATGACCGCCCTACCCCAGCATATCCCCATCCACCACCTGCACGAGCTGCGCGCTGTCCTGCCCGGGTTCGGTCTGCATCCACCAGAGCGCGCTCTTGCGGAAGGCGCCGGGATGGGGAGCGCCGGAAAGCAGACGGACGGCAAGCGCGCCAATCAGGGGTTGGTGGCCGACGATGAGCGTGGGCTGGGCAATGTCCGGCCAGCCGAGAAGGCTCAATATCGCTTCAGGCGAAGTACTTTCGTAGAGCGGCAGGCAAAACTGAAAGTCGCTTTCGTCATCGTTGAGATGAGCGACCGTCTGCCGTGTGCGGGTTGCCGGACTGACCAGGAAGCGTAAATCGGCTGGCGCGCGCTTCCTGAACCAAGCCGCGACCTTGCTGGCTTGCTGGTGTCCGCGCGGGGAGAGTTCGCGTTCGAAGTCGGGCACGCCCGGTAGCGCATCGGCATGTCGCCATAGAAAGAGTTCCATCTGACCTATCCTCTGTTGCGTAATCTTTCGCCCAATCCGCTGAAACGCGCGCTGCGCGTTGCGCATCCCGCCTCGAAAACCGCCGCGCTGCCCGCAATGGTCACGCGGCGAGCGGCACGCGTGACAGCAGTGTAAAGAAGTTCACGGCACATTACACGCATGGGCCGGGCGGGCAAAAGCAACAGAACTTCGGAGAATTCGGAACCCTGGCTCTTGTGGACAGTGAGAGCAAAGGCGGTGTCGTGTTCGGGCAGACGGTGTGGCGCAATGGCGCGGATGCCGACCCCGGGCGCAGGGAAAACGACTGTGAGCGCGCCGTCGTGACCGGGCAGGCACAGGCCGACATCTCCGTTGAAAAGCCGGGTCACGGGGTCGTTTTCCAGCACGATGACCGGACGCCCCGCCCAGAACGGCCCCGTGGCGGAGTCGATGCCAAGGACAGCGCGGGCATGGCGCTCCAGATGGGCGTTGACTGTCGCCAGTCCGCGCGGCCCTTGACGCACGGCTACAAGGACGCGGAAACGCTCGAAGGCAGTGAAGATTCTGGCTGCGCGGGTTTCCAGCGGCTCATCGGCGATGTGTTCCCGGAGTGCGGAAAAGTAAGCGATATAGCCCTCCTCCATCGCCGTCAACGCGGCAGCAGACGCATCGGGTGAAATATCGACGTCTTCGATCCAGAATACGGCGGAATCGGTCTGCACCTTCAGCCAGGCGAGCGCTGCCGCGCCTTCGCCTGCGTTGATTTCCCGCGCCAGACGGCCAATGCCGGAATCGGCGCGAAAGCGGTGACTGTCGAGGAGCCAGACGACGCTATCGGGTAGCGCCGCTTCATCTCCAGCCCCTTTCAACAGAACATCTTCCGGCACATCGGTGAGCTTTGCCAGCCGTGCAGCTTCATCCGCACTAAAACGCCAGCCCGAGGAGAGATCGGCGAATACCGCGCCCGCTTCGACGGCGGCGAGTTGATCCTTGTCGCCGAGCAGCACCAGCCGGGCGTGCGGGGGTAAGGCGTCGAGAAGGCTCGCGGCCAGGGCAAGGTCGAGCATGGAGGCTTCGTCGACGACGAGCAGGTCGAGCGCAAGAGGATTGGCGGCGTGATGCCGGAAACGCCCCGGCGCGTTACCCGCGCCAAGCAGCCGATGGAGGGTATGGGCATCAGAGGGTAGCCGCGCGCGGACGGCCTCCGGTAAATCACATGCACGGGCGGCCAATGCCTCGCGCAGTCTGGCGGCGGCTTTGCCGGTAGGCGCGGCAAGCGCGATGCGCAAATCCGGTTCGAGTGTAATCAGGCAGGCGATGAGCGCGGCCACGGTCGTGGTTTTGCCCGTGCCGGGACCACCGCTGATGAGGGTCAACCGTCTGGTGAGGGCCAGCGCGACAGCCACTTTTTGCCAGTCCACGCCTTCGCGCGGGGGGAAGACGGAGTCGAGCGCGGCGTGGATACGTTCGAGCGCCGTTGGCCCCCACCCTAACCCTCCCCCGCAAGCGGAGGAGGGAATATCTTCTTGCGGCGGCTCCTCCACAAGGGAGGGAATATCTTCTTGCGGCGGTTCCGAAAAACTCTCCTTCCCCCGCTTGCGGGGGAAGGTTGGGATGGGGGCAGGCAGCGGCACAGACAGATCATTCAACGCTCGAGACAGACGGCATTCAAGATCGAAGAAGGCGCGCAGGTAGAGTCGCCCATTGTCGATGACGAGGGGAAAGGCCGTGGCGGCCAGAACATGGGTTGGCATTTCCCTCACATCAGCCGCCATGCCGCTGGCGAGCAGGACGCGCAATGCCTGATCGGCATCCATGCCCGTAAGTGCAGCGAGCGGCAGACAGACGTGTCCGTCGCACGCAGCTAGAGCCAGTTCCCGCGTCACATGCGCGAGATGTGCTGCGTCGTCAGCGTGAGCCGTGCCCAATCGTTCTCCCCAACGCCCGAGTTGGGCAACAAGCCCTTCAGCGAGTCCTTCGCGGGCAGCGCGCGCGGGAGGAACGGACATCAGCAGACTCGACAGTTCGCTCATCGTCTTTTCCCGGTCCCGGTACGGCTGCCTGTCAGCAGAGCATCGAGCGACTCGATGACCGCCTTCGGCGCACGGTGATGGAAAACGCCGGTGGGTAACCCCCCTGCCCGCCAGCCGGGCCGCACGCCGCGCACGAAGAGGTAGAGCGTGCCGCCAACGTGTTGCGCGTAGTCGTAATCCGGCAGGGTATGGCGCAAATGCCGATGCAAAGCCACGGTGTAGAGCAAGTGTTGGAGATGGTAGCCGTGTTGCTTCATCGCCGCTTCCAGCGCAGCCGGGGCATAGGCGGACGGAGTGTCGCCAAGATGGTTGGTTTTCCAGTCGAGTATCCAGTAACGCCCCGCATGCTCGAACACGAGGTCGATGTAGCCTCTGAGGTAGCCGGTGAGATCGCGGGCGATGAGCCGTGGACCATCGTAACCGTGAGCGGAAAGCCAGTCGTTGAGCTTGTCGACCTCCAGTCGGGGCGACGGCAGATAAAAGCTGAATTCAGACAGCCGCCGCGACAACGGTATCGTTTCCAGCCGCAAGGAGGCGTCATCGTCGCCGAGAAGCGGCGTGGCAAGCACATCGGCCAGCATGTTGGAGAGCATGCGAGGCAATAGGGCGACATCAGCCGCGCGTAACGGATGAACCGCGAGCGCCCTGGCAATGGCGGCGGGCTGTGTTTCAGGTCGGGTGAAGTCGATGGATTCGAGGATGGCGTGCACGCAATCGCCCGCTAGAGCGCCACGCGGGAAACGCAGGATGTCGTCTTCCGGCACAGGAGTTGTATGGGGTATTTCTTCCGGCGCATCGACTGACTCAGTAGCAAGCTGCTCGATGCGCGCGTCGTGATCCCGCGCCGCGTCTTCGTGGGTTGCGCCGGAGACGAGCGAACTGTAGCTGCCTATCCGCCAGCCTTCCGGCACGACAGGCGGACTCGAAGCGGAAAAGGTGAGTTTTTCCTCTTCCCAGGCCAACGGCTCACCTTCGCCGGAGGGCAAATCTTCCAACGCAATCGCGCCTTCGCTGTCATGGGCAAGCGCACGCCAATGCGAGTCGATGTCATCCGGCGCAATCTCCGATTCCCGCCATTCTCCCGCGTCCTTCCCGGCGCCAGCCACCATCCAGTTGAGCAGGCTGCGCGCACTCTCTTTCGTGCTCACGCTCTTCCCTGCCCTCTTGCCGTAGCAGCCGACCACGAGCGCGCAGCGATGAACGGCCCGTGTGAGCGCCACGTAGATGAGCCGCAGGGTTTCTGCGTCGCGCTCATTGGCAAGTCGCTCCTTGATGGCGTCGATATCTTCCGGCGCGCGCCGCCAGTCCGCGACCTGTCCGCCCGCCTCGTCGTGCCAGAGACGCATCGGCCCCGACTGGCCCCTCGGGGGCAGCCCATCGAACAGGAACGGACAAAACACGATGCCGTATTGCAATCCCTTGGCGCGATGAACGGTGACGATTTGCACCAGATTACGATCGGACTCCAGCCGCAACAGGGCGTCATCTCCGCCGCCGCTCTCGGCGCGCAAACGGGCGAGCGTGCGGAGCGCTCCGGCAGGCGAGTCCCTTCCGGCCTCGCGTTGCAGGAGTTCGGCCAGATGCAGGAGGTTGGTCAGCCGCCGCTCGCCGTCCTCCAGGGCGAGAAGACGCGCCGCAACTTGCGAATCGGCCATCCAGCGCCACAGCATGAAGGCGAAACCGCGCCGTTGCCAGTCCTCGTGCCAATCGTTGAAACACTCGAACTGCCGGACGAGTTCGTCATCGTCTTCCGCCAGCTTCGCCAGCGCGCTGGCATCCCGACCCATCAGCACGGTGGCGAGCGCGGTCTTGAGCAGGCGTTCGCGCGAGGGATCAGCAATCGCAGCCAGAACCTGTTCCAGTTCTTCAGCCTCGAAGGAAGCAAAAACGCTCTTCTGCGACAGTTCGACGCTGCCCACGCCCCTGTCCGCCAGCGCCGCCCGCATGAGGCTGCCTTGTTTGTGGCTGCGCACCAGTACCGCAAGATCGGCGGGGGCGAGCGCGCGTCCGTCGATCCTTATTTCTCCCCGCCTGCCCGCCGCGAGCAGACGGGCAATCTCCGCTGCGCTGGCCGCCGCCGCGCGGTCAATAGCCTCTTTTCGCAGCATCCGCTCGCCATCGTCCCCGCACGGAATGCGCCACAGCCGCAAGGCGGCGCCAACATCGGAACAGTCTTCGAGAACCTGCGAAGGCTCCTGCGCCTTCACGCGCCGGAAATCCAGCCCCTCTTTCATGAATACATGAGGATTGGCGCTGAATAGCCGATTGCAGGCCGCGACCAGTTCAGGAGTCGAGCGGCGGTTGACCCCGAGGGTGTATTGCTTGTCAGCCAGTTTGCGCGCGCCGAGATAAGTGTGTAAATCGGCCCCGCGAAAGCTGTAGATCGCCTGTTTGGGATCGCCGACGAGAAAGAGGCTGCCGTGACGGTTTTCGTTCGCGTAGATGCTCTGAAAAATCGCCAGTTGCAACGGATCGGTGTCCTGAAATTCGTCGATCAGCGCCACCGGGTAGCGCGCGTGCAGCGCCGCCGCGAGCCAGGGGCGACTGGTAAGCGCCTTGTAAGCGTTCCACAGAATATCGTCGTAGCCGATGCGGCGCTCGGCCTGCTTGCGCGCCCGCAATCCGTCCCCGGCGGCTTCGATGAAGCGGCGCAGGAGTCGCCGACGCGCCATTTCCAGTTTGGCGTCGAGTTGCGCGCGCGCGGCGAGCAGGTTTTGCGCGGCCTCGAAGAAGGGATGCGCGGGCGTCACATGCCCCTTTTTCGTGCCCTCCGTCAGCGTGGCGACGGTGAAGAGACGGCATTTGTCCTCCTTTCCGGCCTTGTAGTGCATGTCGTTCATCGCAAGCCATTTCGACCACTGCCCGAACGCGGCCTCAACAGATTCCGGTTTGTAGATGTTCTTCTTTAACCCATCCAACGCATCGACAATTGCCTGCCGGGGCGCTTCGCCGCCCTCCCAGAGACGGCAGGCTTCGCCGTAGGCTTTGTCGACTCTCTCGCAGGCGGCATGGAGCGAAGAATTATCGTTTTCGCAACCTGCCGTTTCCTCATCCCAACGGCTCTCCGCCAGAGGGCGCGCCCGCGCCTGCCTGAGCCACTCGGCCCAGCGTTCGGGGCTGTCGCCGCAATCGAGCAGATAATCGGCCAGCGCCGTCTCGACGCCCACAAGCTCACGCCGCCAGAAATCCCGCGCCGCATCGAGGCGCAAGTCGCCGTCGTCCTCGCCGACTTCAAACGCCTGGGACAGCCCGGCGGAAAAGGACGCATCAGCGAGCGCACGCTGACAAAAACCATGAATAGTGAAAATGGCAGCTTCGTCGAACGAAGCCAGCGCCTCGCGCAGCCGCCGTTCCATTTCCTCTTCATCGACCCCGGCGGATCGCGCGGCGGCAAGCAGGGATGTGATGAAAGGATCGACCGCGCTGCCTTCGAGCGAACGCAAGGCGCCAAGGATGCACGCCCGGATGCGGGCGGACAGTTCGGCGGTCGCCGCGCGGGTAAAGGTCACCACCAGCAGTCGGCTGACCGGCAAATCCTTTTCCAGCAGTTGCCGCAGATAAAGCCCGCAGATGTTCCAGGTCTTGCCCGTACCCGCCGAAGCCTCGATCAGCGCAATGCCATCGAGCGGACAGGCGAAGACGTCGAGTTCGTCCATGTGTGGTACGGAGCTTCCCACCCCTCTCAGCGTTCCCCCAAGCCCCCCATCGCCTCCCCCATCCTGACCGGTTTCCCCGGCAGCCAGTCCGGCGCGAAGCGCACGTCCGGGCGACCGAAGAGGGCGACGACGGTCGAGCCGAGTCTGAAGCGGCCCATTTCCGCTCCTTGTGCCAGTTCGATGACGTTTTCGCTGCCCTCGTAATTCCAGAGGTTCATCGGGCGACCGCGCGGGGGCGTCACGACGCCGTGCCAGACGGTTTCCACGCTGCCGACGATCACCGCGCCGACGAGCACGAGCGCAAACGGCCCCAGCGAAGACTCGAACAGGCATACCACCCGTTCGTTGCGGGCGAACAGGCCCGGTATCTCGCGCGCCATCAGCGGGTTGACCGAGAAAAGACTGCCGGGCACATGAATCATGCGGACGAGCCGCCCTTTACTGGGCATATGAATACGGTGATAGTCGCGCGGACTGAGGTAGAGCGTGGCAAAAGCGCCGTTCTCGAACTTCTTCGCCAGGTCGACATCGCCGCCGAGCAGGGCGCGGATCGAATAATGGTGTCCCTTGGCCTGAAAAATCTGCTCGCCCGCAATGGCCCCGCACTCGCTGATTGCGCCATCGACCGGGCAAACGAGCTCGGCTGCGGCAATTGGGCGCGCGTCGGGGCGTAGCGCGCGGGTGAAAAAGTCGTTGAAATTCCCGTAGGCAAGCAAATTCGGCTCGGCCGCCTCGCTCATATCGACGCGATAACGACGCGCGAACGCGGCGATGGCCGCCGATGTGACCGCCCCCCCCTTCCAGTTTGCAAACCAGCCCGCCAGACGGTTCAACATCCGCTTGGGCAACACGTACTGAAGCAGAACGGCAAAAAACTCAGACATGAAATCGACTCCAAATTCCGAAAATGGAACAAAGCGGTAAATTATGCGTCACGATATGGTTACATGATGCACGGCTTTTGGTTTCATAATGCACGCCACCTCCGTTCAGAACACATGACCATGACCGAAGTTCTTCTCGTCCTCACCACCCTGCCCGACAGGACGAGTGCGGATACGCTGGCCGCGCAGCTCATCGAGCAGCATCTTGCGGCGTGCGTCAATATCCTCGCGCCGTGCGAATCGGTGTACCGCTGGCAGGGGGCGGTCGAGACGGCCAGCGAAATACCCTTGCTCATCAAGACTACGCGCGACCGTTACCCGGCGCTCGAAGCGGCGATGCAAACGCTGCACCCCTATGAAATCCCGGAACTGGTCGCACTGCCCGTCACAACCGGGCTGCCCGCTTACCTTGACTGGGTGGCCGCTTCAGTTACGATGCCGAACCCGACCGCTTTTGCCTGATTCTACGCCCTGCCCATGCCGATTTTCCGACGTTTGCCGCTTGCTGCCTTCTTCGTGTGCCTGCTGGCGCTTTGCGCGCCCCGCGTGGAGGCGGGCGATCCGCTTCCCGCAGAAAAAGCTTTCGCCATGCACGCGCGCGCAATCAGCCCCGACACTGTGGAAGTTCTCTTTGAAATCGCGCCCAGGTACTACCTTTTCGGAGAGCGATTCGCGTTTGAGGCAACCCCCGCTGAAATCACGCTTGGTCATGCCGACCGACCGCCCGGCGAGCGCAAGAACGATCCCGTTTTCGGAGAAATCGAAGTCTATCGCGATCAGTTGCGCATGCGCTTACCCGTCAACGCGCCGCCGGGGATCGACCGTTTTACCCTGGCTGTAAAGAGCCAGGGCTGTTGGGAGGACGGCATATGCTACCCGCCCGTCGTGCAGCGCGCCGAAATCGAACTGCCGACAGGAAATTATGACAATAAAAATACGAACAGCGATGACGCTACCGGCGATGAAAGCGGACGGCTGGCGGGGTTACTCTCTTCGGTCAGTGCGCCGCTGGCGCTGGGCATTTTCTTCGGACTCGGCCTCTTGCTGACATTTACGCCCTGCGTCTTTCCGATGATCCCGATTTTGTCCAGCATCATTATCGGCGCAGGCAGTTCCGTACCACGTGCGCGCGCGCTGGCGCTTTCGGTCGCCTACGTGCTCGGCATGGCGCTGATCTATGCTTTGGCAGGCGTCATTGCCGGACTGGCTGGCGCCTCACTCTCGGCCGCGCTGCAAACTTCCTGGGTTCCACTGGTGTTCGCTCTGCTGTTCGTGCTGCTGGCGCTGTCGATGTTCGGCTTCTTTGAACTGCGACTGCCGACGGCGCTGCAAAACCGGCTCGCCAATGCCGCCAATCGTGAAAAGGGCGGTCACCTCGGCGGCGTGGCGCTGATGGGCGCCATCTCGGCGCTCATCGTCAGCCCCTGCGTCACGGCGCCTCTGGCGGGCGCGTTGCTCTATATCGCCACAACCGGCAACGCAGTATTCGGGGGGCTGGCGCTCTTCACACTCGCGCTGGGTATGGGCGCGCCGCTCATCATCGTGGCGCTGGCGGCGCATTCGCTGCTGCCCAAGGCCGGGCCGTGGATGGAAGGCATCCGAAAAACGATGGGCGCGCTGTTGCTGGCAGTGGCGCTATGGATTGCCTGGCCGACGTTATCGGGACTCGTCTCCGTTTTTCACATCCGCGCCGATGCGACCGCTACCGCCACGCTGCACGGTTTCGAGAACATCGACTCGGAAGCCGAACTCGATGCCCGACTCAAAACCACCGACCGTCCGGTTCTTCTCGATTTCTACGCCGACTGGTGTACCTCATGCAAAGAGATGGAGCGCGATACTTTCAGCGATCCGGCTGTCGCCGCGCAGATGGCGCGGATGCGGCTGCTGCGGGTCGACGTCACCGCCTACAATGATTCGCACAAGGCGCTGCTCAAACGCTTTAACCTCTTCGGCCCGCCGGGCGTCGTGTTTTTCGGCGCGGACGGTCAACTGCGCGAAGATCTGCGTGTGGTAGGGTTCATGCCCGCCGATAAATTCTCCGCCCTGCTTGATCGCGCGTTGTAGCCGCTTTCAACCTATAATGATTGTTTTCCCCTCGTAGTATTCCTATGTTCTCCGGTATCGTGGCCGCAACTGGCCGTATCGAACAAATCGAGCCCCTGGGCGATGGCCTGCGTCTTTCCGTAGACACCGGCAAGCTTGGCCTCGACGGTGTTTCTCTCGGCGACAGCATTGCTACCAGCGGCGTATGTCTGACCGTGATCGAGATCGACGGCAGCCGGGCGAAATTCGACGTTTCGCGCGAAACCCTCAACTGTTCGGTCGGACTGGACCAGGTGGGCAGCGAGGTCAATCTCGAAAAGGCGCTCGCCTTGAACGGCCTCATCGGCGGTCATCTGGTCACGGGACACGTGGACGGCATCGGCGAAGTCATCAATTTCGCGCCTCTGGCCGAGAGCTTCGAACTGGTGCTGCGCGCACCGGATGCCATTGCGGGCTACATCGCGCGCAAGGGTTCCATCACCGTCAACGGCGTCAGCCTCACGGTCAATGATGTTTCCGGACGTGACTTTTCGATCAACCTGATCCCGCACACGATTGCCGTCACCAACTTCAAGCATCTGAAAACGGGTGACAAAGTTAACCTCGAAATCGACCTCATCGCCCGTTACGTCGAACGTATGATGGTCTGGCGTGAAGAACGGGATGCGCAAGGCGCTGCCTGAAACACGCGCGCTCACACCCGTCGCCGCCCTCAACCATCGAGAAACCGAAAATGAGCGCACTCATCCATAACATTCCGGCGCAGTCTCCCGCGCACAGGAGCGCGCTGTCCCCGATTTCCGAAATCATCGACGAGATCAGGGCCGGACGCATCGTTGTACTCATCGACGAAGAAGAGCGCGAAAACGAAGGCGATCTGGTCATGGCCGCCGAATTCGTCACCCCGGAAGCCATCAATTTCATGGTCACGCACGGGCGCGGCCTCGTCTGCCTGACGCTCACCGCCGAACGCTGTGAACAACTCGGCCTCGAACAGATGGTCAAGAACAACCGTACACAGTACGGTACGGCCTTCACCGCTTCCATCGAAGCCGCCACCGGCGTGACGACCGGCATCTCGGCCCACGACCGCGCCCGCACGATTCAGGTCGCCGTCGCCCGCCACGCCAGGCCGGAAGACATCGTGATGCCCGGTCATATCTTTCCGCTCACCGCCCAGAAGGGCGGCGTGCTGATCCGCGCCGGTCACACCGAGGCCGGTTGCGATCTCGCCCAGCTTGCCGGACTGGAACCGGCGGCCGTGATCTGCGAAATACTCAGGGAAGACGGCACAATGGCGCGACTGCCCGACCTGATCGAGTATGCCCGCAGGCACCAGCTCAAGATCGGGGCCATTCGGGATCTCATCGAATACCGCGCCGCCAACGAACGGCTGATCGAGCGCATCGCCGACAAGGAAATCGACACGCCTTATGGGCGCTTCAATCTCGCAGCCTTCCGGGACAACACCTCGAATGACGTGCATTTCGCGGTCTATCGCGGCGACATCCGGCCCGAGTCCGAGACCCTCGTCCGCGTGCATGAGCCTGTCTCTTTCGTCGATTTTCTCGACTCCTCCATCGCCAGCCGCTCCTTTCCGCTCAATCAGGCGTTCACCTGGCTCGCCAAAGCCGAAGCGGGTGTGGCCGTGCTCCTGTATCGCCCGCAGACCGGACAGGAACTGCTCGATTACCTCACCGGCAAGGGCACACCGCCGCCACGCTGGGACGCAAGACTCTTTGGCGTTGGCGCGCAAATTCTGCGCAGCCTGAACGTCGGCAAGATGCGTGTACTCTCCAAACCACAAAAGATTCCCAGCATGGCCGGTTTCGGGCTTGAAATCACAGGTTTTCTCACGCCTCCTGAACCATGCGGCGAGCAGGACGTCCTGCCCTGCTTCCACCCTGCCGGTTCCTTTGATACCGCCTGAACTTCTCTGCATACCAACATGACCCGTTACGACGGCACCGCCGAATACGACATCAACCTCAAAGGGCAAGGGCTGCGCATCGGCGTGGTCATGAGCCGCTTCAACCCGGACATAGGCGAAGGGCTGCTTTCAGCGTGCATCGAAGAATTGCGCACTCTCGGCGTCAATCCCGCCTCGATCCGGATTGCCACCGTACCCGGCGCGCTTGAAATTCCGCTCGTGTTGCAACGTCTTGCCCGGTGCGGACAGTTCGACGCGCTGGTGGCGCTGGGCGCGGTCATCCGGGGCGAAACTTACCATTTCGAACTGGTTTCCAACGAAATGGGCGCGGGCATTTCCCGGGTCATGCTCGACAGCGGCCTGCCGATTGCCAACGGCGTACTGACCACCGAAGACGACGATCAGGCGCTGGCGCGAATGCAGGAAAAGGGTCGTGACTGCGCGCGCGCGGCCATTGAAATGGCCAACTTGCTGAAGGAACTGCCATGAGCCGGGACGGACGACGGGAAATTGCCGCGCGGCGGCGCGCGCGCGAACTTGCGTTACAGGGCATCTACCAGTGGCTGCTGCACGAGTCCCCCGGCGAAGAGCCCCTGACAACGTACACAGCGCGTTCGCTGCCTGAACAAACCCCACAGGTGCAATTGCACGCCATCGAAGAGCTTCTCGCCAGCGCCGCCCTGGAAACCCCGGAAGGCAAAACCCGGTCACGCACCCCGCCGGATGCCGAGTTTTTCACCACCCTGTTGCAAGGCGCGGTGCGTGAAGCCTCCGAGGCGCGCGCGATCATCGAACCGCTGCTCACGCGCGCCATCGCGGAACTCTCGCCGGTCGAGCACGCAATCCTGCTGTCGAGCGTCTTTGAACTGCGCCACGACGTTGAGACCCCCTACCGCGTCATCATCAACGAAGCCATCGAACTGGCAAAGAAATACGGCGGCGCGGACGGACACAAATTCATCAACGGCGTACTCGACCGCCTGGCGGCCAGCCTGCGTCCCGAAGAAATCGCCGCTACGCGGCGCGCGCAGTAAACAAAAACCGGCGAAGGCGATCACCTTTGCCGGTTTTCCATTCGACAAACAACCGAATCAGCTCAGCGCTTGCCCTTGCCAGCGTTGACAGCGGCTTTCAGGGTTGCGCCAGCGGAAAATTTGGGTACTTTCGAGGCGGCAATCTTGATTGCTGCACCCGTTTGCGGATTACGGCCTGTGCGCGCTGCGCGCCCGGAGACCTCGAACGATCCGAAACCAGTAAAAGCCACTTTCTCGCCATTGACCAGTTGTTCGGACACGATCTCCAGCACCCCGGTCAGCGCACGCTCGGCCTGAGCACGCGAAATATCCAGACGATCAGCCAGAGCTTCGACGAATTCACCTTTGTTCATGCTTTTCCTCAATTAGACAGGGTTGTGGTTGCTGCGGGACAAAACTAGTGTTACTGCTTGAACGGCCGGACAATGCCATATCAGCCCAGCGGATTCTAGCACCGTCATGGGAAAGTGCGCCCCAATTCACATCAAAAAAGCAGCAGACGCCCGGAATGTGGTGGAAATACCTATTGTTTGACGATTTATTGTCATGCAAAACCTCTTGACAGAAGTAAATGATGTTCCATGGCGGGTGATGCCTATCCATATATAAATAAAATAACAAAGATGCCATGGATCACGATTTCTAATGACAAACAGGAGTCCATGCCGTGAAAAAGTCAATGTTTTGAAAGGGCGGATCGCCGTTGCGCCTGGAAGATCCGGAACACATTCAACGCTTCACAACCGAATGAATGTGGGCTTACAATCACGGGCCCAAACATTATCCTGGATGGGTTTACGCCAAAAACAGCGGTTGACCATGACCGCATAGCTTCTACTTTTGATCCATCTCAAAACGAGGGGATTGCCATAGGAGAGATATGCGTTTTCTGCTTGTAGACAGCATTCTGGAGTGGAAGCCGGGCATCAATGCAGCCGGAGTCAAGAACGTCAGCCTGAGCGAAGATTTTTTCGACGACCATTTTCCGCTCAAACCCATCATGCCCGGCGCGCTCATCATCGAGGGCATGGCGCAACTCTCGGGCCTGCTGCTCGAAGAGACCATGAAGCAGCGGGACATCAAAATCAAGGCGCTGATGAGCATGGTGGACAAGGCGAAATTCCGCCAACCGGTGTATCCCGGCTGCCAGTTGCGCTACGACTGCTCCATTTCGCAGATCAATGAACTGGGCGGCAGAATCACGGCCACAGCCTCTGTAGACGGCGCACCCGTGGCGGAATGCGCGCTGCTCTTTTCGTTCCACGTCTTTGGCAATCCCACACAAGACGCTATCCGCGAGAGCATTCTCGCAACCTGGTTGGCCAATGCAAAGCGCTCCTGAGGTTCGCATCACCGGGTCGGGCCTGGTGAGCGCTCTGGGCGCATCGCGCAAGGCCACCCTCGCCGCCGTGAAAGCAGGCGAAGTCGTGCGAGGCAAGCCATTTTCCTTTCTGGCCGACACGCCCTACAGCGGCTGCCTTGCCGCGCAGGAGCAGGAACCGGATCTGAGCAATTGCACCGCAGATCGGCGCATGCGCAAGTTCATGTCCCGCCACGCGGAACTGGCCGCCGTTGCCGCCCGCGAAGCGTTGGAAGAAGCTGATCTGCCCGCGCGCGGCATCGCGCCCGAGCGCATCGGCCTTTACGCCGGAGTGGGATTGGCCGCTGTAGACATCACAGTCAGCACGAAGCTGCTGTACGCCTCTCTGGATGAAGACGGCGCCTTCAGCATGGATCGCTTCAACCGGGACGGGTTGCACACCATCCATCCGCTCTGGTCCTTCCACGTTCTGGCCAACATGCCCGCCTGCATCGTTTCCGTTCTGGAAGGCATCAAGGGCGACAACGGCATCTACACGCCCTGGGAAGATCAAACCGCCTTTGCCCTGCTGGAGGCAGCCCACGCCCTGCATGAAGGAACGATCGACGCCGCCGTGGTCGTGGCTTCCGACACGCCTTCGCACCCCGCAAGCATGGTGGAACTCGCTTCATTCGGTTTTATCGCGCCCGGAGAAATCGTCGCGCCGGGAGCCGCCTGTCTGGTGCTGGAGCGGCCGGATACGACCGCTCCGATACACCCCTTTTCCCGACTCTCCAACCTGTGTCTTTGCGCCTCGGAGAACGCAACTCCCATCGATCCTCTGGCTCCGATCATTGGCCGCACCCTGGCGGCTGCGCCCCTAATGCTTGCTATCCTGGGGCCTGCCCTGGATCTGCCCTGCCGCCTGTATGGTTGCAGCGGGCACCGTTTTTCGTTCGAGGCGACATGATGCGGCGCGTGGTCATCACCGGGTTCGGCATTGTCTCTCCCATCGGCACAGGGGCGGAGGCGTTTTTCGATGGCCTCGGCCAGGGGCGCAATGGCATCGCGCCCATCAAAAGTTTCGACGCATCCGCCCTGGAGGTGCGCTACGCCGGAGAAGTCAAAGAGGTTCTGCCCTTTGCTTGTGAACGAGAGCAGAGCCTGGTGAAACGCGATCCCAAAGTGGGATTTGCCCTGACCGCCGCCGCCGAAGCATTGAATATGGCCGGGGTTACTGCCTTTTCTCCGGATGACTGCATCCATATCGGCACCAGCCTTGAGACTTTCTTTTTCAAGGAATTTTCAATTGCGCCGCAAACGGATCAGGATGGGTTTTTCCGGCGCCTGATGACCCACCCCTGGCGATTGCCCCTGGATGCCGCGTTGCGCGCCATTCAAACCCGTTACGGCAGAGCGGGACAGGCCACGGTCAACTGTTCCGCCTGCGCCGTGGGGCTCCAAACCATCGGACAAGCCTTTCACGCCATAAGGGCCGGTCGCTGCTCTCTGGCTCTGGCCGGGGGGTTCGACTCCATGATCAACCCCTTGGGCGTGGGAGGGTTTCAATTGCTTGGCGCGCCAGCCGAGGGCCACCCTGCTCCCGGTAAAACCCTCTGCCGTCCCTTCGATGCAAACCGCTGCGGCCTCGTACTGGGCGAAGGCGCAGGTTTCGTGGTGCTGGAAGAGCGGGAAAAGGCTTTGTCTCTCGGCAAAACCCTGTACGCCGAAGTGCGCGGCTATGGCGCAACCCTGGACGCTTATGGCCTCAGCGCCCCCGATCCTGATGGGGATGGCGCGGCCCGGGCCATGCTGGCCGCCCTCAGCGATGCCAAACTGCCGCCGCAGGCCGTCGATCACATCAACGCCCACGGCACGGGAACACAGCTCAACGACCCGGTGGAAGCAGCGGCCATCCGCCGCGTGTTTGCCGATACCTGGCAGAAAACGCCTGTGACCGCCGTCAAATCCATGCTCGGTCATTCCATTGCCGCGGCCGGATCCATAGAGGCCATTGCCTGCATCTACACCCTGCGGCATGGAATCATCCCCCCGAATATCGGCTTCGACTCGGCGGGGGCGGGGTGTGAGCTGATGCACGTGGGGGGAAAGGCCCTGCCCTGCGAGGTCGAATGCGTTCTGACCAACTCTTTCGGGTTCGGCGGACAGAACGCCGCCCTCATTCTGACGCGGGCTGAAACATGAAGCGGGTGGCGCTCGTTGCCGGAGCAACAGGCGTCCTGGGCCGGACCGTGTGCCGTAAACTGCACGAGCGCGGCGCACTCGTGGTTTGCGGGTACGCAAGCAAATGCCAGGAGGCCGAGTCGCTGGCCGCCGAATTGGGCGGCTTTGCCGTAGAACTGCGCTCCGGCATGGATCTGTCGGAGGCGGTGCGTGCCGTGGCCGAGCGACATGGCAGGCTGGATATTCTGGTCAACGCGGCAGGCATAAACCGGGAAGGCAGCGCCGTTGTGCTCAACCACGAAGAATGGCGCAGTGTGCTCGATGTCAATCTGGATTTCGCTTTCAGTCTGACTCAGGCAGCGTTGCCGCATATGCTGCTCCGGCGCTATGGCCGCATCGTTCATCTGTCCTCCATCGCCGGACGGGCTGGCGGACGCGGACAGATCAACTACGCCGTGTCCAAGGCAGCCATTGAGCGCATGGTTCGCGCCTTTGCCCTCGAAGTGGGACGCAAGGGCATCACCGTCAACTGCGTGGCTCCCGGCGTCATCGTGTCGGACATGACCGAGCGTGTGCGGGCCGAACACGGCGAAGAACTGCTTTCACATATTGCCTGCCGCCGTTTCGGCAAACCTGAGGAGGTGGCCGAGGCGGTGGCTTTTCTGGCCGGAGAGCGCGCAAGCTATATCAACGGCGCTGTTTTACCCGTAGACGGAGGAATGTTGCTGTGACAGAGAATCACGACGCACTCATGCAGCTTTTGGAACGCCGACACTCCTGCCGATCCTTCGCCCCGGATCCGGTGGACGAGAAAGCGTTGCAAAGTCTGTTCGATGCCTTTGACCTTGCCCCACAGGCGGGCGGCAAGGGAAAACGGGAATTGTGCTGCCGTTTCATCACAGAGCCGTCCGTCATACGACACCTGGCCGAGCAGGGGCAAAAAGCATTCGACATTTATTGTCAAAGCATCGCCTCACCTTTCATCCGCGACGAAATCGCGCGTTACGGCGAGAATTTTTTCTGGTTCGCCGAAGTTCCGGTTCTGGTGGCAGTGAGTTGCCGCAAGGCGCCCTCCTTTCTGGAGAAATCAATCGGGCACAAAGCCTCGCTGGTCTGGGGGGGCGAACTTTCGGCGGCCATGGCTTCCTTCAGTCTGTTGCTGGCCGCTGAAACCCTCGGGCTTGGCGCCTGCTGCCTGACCGGGCCGCTTGTCGTGTGGCCCGAGATGGAACGCCTGTTGAAGATTTCCAAGCGGGATACGCTGATTCTTTTGATTGCTTTGGGACACCCTCGTCATGACCAGCCAAGAATTGTTTGAAGGCGTGTGTGCGTGCATCCGTCAGAGCCTGGAAGGAAAAGATTTGCCCGAAATTCGCGAATCGGATCGCCTGATCGCAGACCTTGGCGCGGACTCCCTTGATTTCCTGGATCTGATCTTCTGTCTTGAAGAGCGTTTCGGCGTGCGCCTGAACCCGAGACGCCTCGAACGCCAGACTCAGGAAGCGCTGGGTGAGACGCCCATGATCGTAGACGAGCGCTATACCGAAGCGGCCATAGCGCAATTCAAAAAGGCCATGCCCGAAGCGCCGGAGGACGAGCTTTTTCCCGACATGCCCGTCAACGCATTGCCGAGAAGTTTTCGGGTAAAAACCTTCATGAATCTCGTAGCGCATACGCTTGAAGCGGAGAAGACGGCATGAAAAGCGTGTTTGTCACTGGCGGCAGCGGGGAACTTGGCGGGGCTATCGTCCGCAAAATGACGGCATACGGCTGGAAAACAGCCTTTTGCTACAACAAGGGCGAAGAGAGAGCCAGGGCATTGGCCGCCGAGACCGGCGCTTTGGCCTTGCAGGTCGACCTTGAAAATGCAGATGCCGTCAGCGCCATGACCGAGGCGCTGGAGCGCGATTTCGGCATCCCGGATGCTCTGGTGAACAACGCGGGCAAAACCAGCGTCATGCCCTTTGCCCTTCTGGAGACCGAGGACTGGGACGCCGCGATGGCCGCCAATCTGCGCAGCATGTTCCTGACGACTCATGCCCTTGTCCGGGGCATGATCCGTCGGGGCAGCGGAGTCATCGTCAACATGAGTTCCATTGCCGGGCAGCGGCTTCTGGATGTGCCCGTGACCTACGCGACCACCAAGAGCGGCGTGGTGGGTTTTACCCTGGGGCTTGCGCGCGAGGTGGCCCGCTATAACATCCGGGTCAATGCCGTAGCGCCGGGCATGCTGGACGGCGGGGTTTCCGCCAATGTTCCCGAGCAGATGAAGGAGTAATACCTGCGCCATTGCCTGGCCGGACGGCCTGGGCGCTGCGAGGAAGTGGCCGATGTGGTGGAGTTTCTGTGCAGCGAGCGCGCCTCCTACATCAATGCGCAACTGATTCATATCAACGGCGGCATTTAGGAAGTGCTGATATGCGCTGGCGTTTTACGGACAAGGTACTGTCTTTCACGCCCTGGCAGGCTATTGTCACCCTGAAAGCCGGGTCGCTGGAAGAATACAGTCTGCTCTTACGCTGGGGCAGACCCGCCGAAGCGCCGCCCATTCTGGCGCTCGAAGCCTGCATTCAATCCGCCCGCTGGCTGGTCGAGGCCAGTTCCGCCTTCAGTCAGAGCATCGAACCGCTTGAGATTGCGCACTGGCGGGTCATGGAAGGACTGCGCCCCGGCGAGCGACTGCGCATCAGCCTGCAAGTGGAAGAACGCTCGGCAGAGCGCATTTGTTTCAAAGTCTGGCAAAAACGCCTGTTCCCGGGACAGGCAACGGACAAACCCGATGCGGCAGAGCCGGATCTTCTTTTCAGCGCGAACCTCGTCCCTCTGGCGGAACGCTTTTTGCCACAGGACAGGGCGTGTCTGTGGCGGGAGTTGACGGCATGAGTTGCGCAGCATCCGGCAATGCAAGCAAAAAACTGCGTGAATGGCTGGCTGCCGGGGCAGATGGCAAGTTGATTCTGCGAAAGGATGATTTTGAGGGCGGAAAGGTTTCGCTATGCGAATTGCTTTATTCCGGCTCCTTGCGCGCGCGTCTGGTGCAGTACAGGCGCTCATTCTGCGCCTGGATGGGTCGCTATTCGGCCTTTACCAGTTGGAAGGAGTTCTGGTTTCGCCGGGCCGGGGCAAGCATTGGCAAAGATGTCTTTTTCTCGCCGGGAGCAGAGATCGACCTGCTTTTTCCGCAACTCATCACCTTCGAAGATGGCGCCGTGATGGGCATGGGTTCGCTGGTTTCGGCGCATCTCTATACGCCAGACAGAATCATTGTGGGTCGCGCCACGATCAAACGAGGCGGCGTGCTGGGCGGCCGCGCGGCGCTCGCAATGACGAGTATCGGCGAAGAGGGCGTGCTCGGAGTCAATAGCTACACCATGAAACCGGTGCCTGACGGGCAGACCGCCATCGGCGTGCCCGCCGTGTGCCGTCGCAAAGGCAATGCTCGCGCCATCGAGGACGAAACTGATGAACACCCATGAACTCAAAAAAAGAGCGCACATGCTCTATTCATGCCTGCGGCAACGGCTTGTTCACCTGAACATGCAGATTCTCTACCAATGCAATTTCCGTTGCACCATTTGCGATTTCTGGAAACCGCCCTTCACCGACATGCCCAGGCTCAGTCTTGAGCAGGTGCGCATCATTGCAGAAAAGCTCCGCCCCCTGGGACCACAGTTCATCTCGCTGGGCGGCGGAGAACCGCTGATGCACAAGGAGCTTTTCGACATCATTCGCGCGCTGGCCAGGGATAATTTTCCAGTCATGATCTGCAATGGCTGGTACATGACACCCGAAAAGGCCCGCATGCTCTTCGAGGCCGGACTATACGAGGTCAGCGTCTCCGTCGATTACGCCAGCGCGGAAAAACACGACGCCCACCGCAACAAACCGGGCGCTTTCGACCGGGCGTTGAAAGCCCTTGTCATGCTCAATGAAAACCGCGTGCACCCGGATCAGCGCGTGCACATGATTTCCGTGATCATGGAAGACAACATCGACGAAATCGAACCCTTGGTCAAAATGTGCAAGGAGATGGGCATCACCTATCTGCTGTCGTTTTACAGCAATTCGCGCGGTCGCAAGGAGGCGCGCATTCAACCGGCGGAAATCGCCCGACGGCTGCTCGACATTCAAAAGCGCTACCCAGAGTTCGTCTCCCTGCCGGAATATCTTGCCCGCTTTGCCGAAGCGGGCGAGGCGGGGCACGGCATCGGCCCCTGCTACGCCGGAAAGAACCTCTACAACATCGACTGTCAGGGCAACGTGACCCGCTGCATCGACCGGCTCGACAACCCGGTCGGCAACATTCTCACCGACCCGCTGGAAAAAATCGTCGAGGGGCTGCGCGCCCAATTCGAGACTCAGGACTGTCAGGACTGCTGGACGAGTTGCCGGGGCAGCATCGAAGCCCTGTTCTACGGCAGGCAGAGAATCGCCAACCTGCAAGCCTATTACCGCATGATCAAACCCGTACCGCTGGTCAGGGCGGCATGAGCGTTGTGATGCGCCGCCTCTTGCAAGGAAACAGCCTCATTCTGCCCGTGCGCTGGCAGCGCTGGCTGGACGTCTATATTTTTCTGAACGTTTTCGGGTATTTCGCCTGGCAGGGCTGGAAAGTGCTGGCGGAAGGCAGGCTGGATTTCATCGAGGGCCTGTTCATCGTCCACAACGTCATCATCTGCCTGTGTTTTGCCCTGCGGACTCCGGCGCGGGCCATCGGAGCCACCGTCAGCCATCAGGCCGTTGCAATCTGCGCCTTTTACTCCGGCATGCTGTTCGTAGGCGCTGAGGCCACGACCGAACCGCTGCTGCTGGAGTTTTCCTGGTGGGGCATCCTGATTGGCACAATCATCGGCATCTTCTCGCTACTGCAACTCGGCAGGAGCTTCGGGGTCTTGATCGCGGTCAGGGAACTGCGCTCCACGGGACTCTACGGCTGGATACGTCACCCGATGTACCTTTCGGACATCATCATGCGTATAGGCTATTTTCTCAGTCATCCGACCTTGTTCGTAGGCATTCTGTTCGTTGCTTCATCCGCCTGCTACGTCGTGCGCGCCATGCTGGAAGAACGTTTCTGGACGGAACAGGATTCTGCCTACGCGCAATACATGCAGCGGGTCAGATATCGTTTCATTCCCGGAGTATTCTGAAGATGAACAAAGCGTTTCTCTCGTTTTTTCTTCTGCTGTCCCTGATCATGCCGGTCAGGGCGGAAACCGTGGTCATCGGCACAGCTCGCATCACCTATCAGACGCCGAAGGGTTTTGCCAGGGCGGACGCGCTTTTTCCCCTGCAACTCGAAGAGTTTGACAAGGAATTCAGTCTACGCACCGTGGTCTTTGCCAAATACGTGCCTGCCGCCTGGCTCAAGGCGCGCGAAACGGATCCGGAAGCGCTGCCCGACTGGTACATCCACCTCGCCTACGACGAAAAGTTCTCCAAACTCCCTCTGAACCGAGCCGGTTTCGTTGCGACAACCGCCCTGCTGAACAAGGGTATCTCCTACGAATACACGACAGACTCTTTCATAAGAAAGCTGGAGGATGTCTTTCGTCATGCCATTGGCAGAGAACTGACCATCACAGGCATGACACAGAAGGGTTTTGTAGAAAAGAGGCGCAGGGTTCACTCCATATTGGCGACGGGGCACGCCATCATTGAAGGCAAGCCAGGCCCCACGGATTTGCCCATTGCCACCATGACTACCTTTATCCTGAATCAACGCAGATTCATCACCGTACTCCAGATAGGCCGCATCGACTCGGAAGCGGATCTGCCCGCGTTTACACGGCAGGCGCTGGATCGGATTGCGCAGATACTTCCTTCTTCAGGTGGATCGCAGTGAAAAACCGGAGGGACGTCGGCACCTCCGCCTGCCTGAGCGAGGATTGTCAGATCAAGTCTGAACTTCTACAGCTTATTGGCGGCATATAGGAGGCCACATTCCATTTTCAATTTTGTTAACCAAGGATTTTAGATACAAGTAATTTGACTTTGCTGCCAGAGTGTCAAATTCAGCTTTATCCCACTCCCCACCACCTGGTGCTGGTTGCACTATTTGCTGTGAAAATGATTGCTGGGCTACTGCAAAATCCTTGAACGATGTCCCGAAAGACGTAACAGCATCCTGGCATTTTTCTGGCACGATGTTTTTCAATTCATCAAATATTTTCCCGGTTGCTTCGGCATAAACCCCCCCTCTTGTTTCCTCGCAGTCTCTAAATGCCCTGTCCGATCCTCGCGTAGGATTTTGGTTCCATTGCTCTGCACACTCTTCAAAAGCACTATCAGCCCTTAATTGCACTGCATCTTCAGGGGCATACATTGGTTGATCTGCGTATACGTCTATACATTTGACAGTAAATAAAAGCAAAAAACCGAACTTCTTCCACACGATTTTCTCCTAACGTTATGCTAACCGGCACCCAAGCGCGTAGCGATTGGATGCTCAGCGCGCGGGGTTGAGCGGTTTGTCAGGACGCTTGCCGAAACCGAACACAAGCTCAACTGAATGCGTAACGCTTGAAGCATAACCTGCTATTGCCTGTAGAACGGTTTAAGTTTGGAAATCGTCTTTTGAATCGCAGCGCGCACAGAGGGTGTGTCGATAATCTCGCCACAGTAGAGTATGGGCGCCGCCTTATCCTCTGGTGGATTAGTATCAACGTGAATTATTGCCATATAACCTTTGGCAATCTCGTGCTTTACCGCATCTTCGATGGGAGTTAAGACTTCGATAGGCGCTTTCCCACGCTGTATGATCGCCCCCCCCCAAGCGTAACCTTGATCTTTGAGATACGGTTCAGCTTGATGAACCAGGCAAACCGCTATCGCATAGCCTTCAACATCGCGCAGCACTGCTGGTCGGGGAGCGCCAATCGTATGAGCTTGAGCCGCCCTTCCTATGACACTCAAGCCCAGCAATAAAAGTAAGAAAACGCGCATTATGCTATCTCCCAAAACTCACTAAGCGACGTTTTGATGTTGGGATTGGCCGAATTGACATAGGCTGAGTAATTGTCATGACTGGGTTCACGGTAAGCAGCCCCGTTCCACAGTGCAATATGCCCAGTAGCATTCCCCCAGTTCACACTAAACGCAATGATGCCTCGGCGACCGCGAAATGAGTCGTCGTATGGGCTGGTGTTGTCAATGCTAGGCTTTCCCAGAACCTTGAGTAAATACTTTCGAAAATCCGCCACTGCGTAGATGATACGAGAACCATCCGCCGTACCCACTGTCCGTGCCCCAGCTGTCATCGCAAATCCCTTATTGATAGGTGCGCCCGCCTTATTGAAGGCTACGCTCATACGGCTCGCGCAAGTGTTCCCATCTGGCCCAAAACCGGGCGCGTAGATATTCTTTTCAGCCGCCCCGCCAAGTGCGGTATAGAGGTCTTTCAAACTTGAATACTTGGAGTGATCCGGAAATTCGAGCCACAGTCTATGAAAGTTGGGTTTAAGCATCATTACCTCCTATGTTTGAGTACTACCCAATCCAGTGGGTTGCTAAGCCTAACGGTTACGCTGACCAGCACCCAAGCGCACAACGATTGATGTTCAGCGCGCGAAACACATGAGGTTGAACATATTGTCATGACGCCTAGCGAAACCGGACTCACGCTCAACCTGACGCGCGATCCACAAAGCATACCACCTTCGCTTGCCAAGGCGGGGACTGTCAGATCAAGTCTGAACTTCTACAACATACCGCTATCACGAGGCTGGGGTTCAATTTTGTTGCCTATTTGCACGACCGCGCCACGCAAGGCGTATTGCGCCTCACTGTGTTCAAACGCGCAGCGATACTCATTCACCTCTGCTCGACTCATGCCTGCTTCGCGCGCAAGTCCCTGCCATTTCTCTGCAATCACTCGCGCCATATGGCGAATCATTTTGACCGCATCATCACGTTCCACCTCAAAATGGAAAGCGTGATCCAACAGCAACTCAATAGAAGCTTGCGGCTGCGAAGGGTCAGCAATAGCTGTCTTTAATTCGCGAAACCGCTCTGGCGCTGGATTTATATCGAACACCGGGGACAAGCGCCATTTGTCGTCGCTGACGTAAAGAAATCCGTGATTTTTCAAATGATCGTCCACGTTGGAAACAAGGACAGTGAAAGCAACGCGGTTGAAAAGTTCACGCAGTTCGATTTGCGGCGATGCGGTGTGCTGCCGAATCGCATCGGCAAGCCCCACATAGGTCGCACCCGTCGCCACAGGTGCATCCAACATGGTCTGGGCGGAAATGAACGGAATCCGACCATACCCCGAGCGATCAAACCGTTTGATGATCGCTACTGGCAATCCATCGCTCAATTCGATGCGCGCATCCGGCGCATCAATACCACACAGGCGGGCCAATCGCAGAGTCAGCACCTCAGCCCGCTCGACAGAATGCGTGTCGAGCCGGGATGTGAATTTGGCGATGGACAGACTGCCATCGCTGTCGATCACCGAGCATTTTGGACGAGCGCCACCCAGCGTCGTGCCCACCTGACGCAAACGGCGCAAGGCCACAACGTCAGGCTCATCGCTTTCGACGCTTGCAACCGCCTTGCCAAGTTGATCGAGGTGCAGCAGGGGGGGGATCTGATGCCTGCCGTCCTCCCCTGTTGCAAGGAACGGAGAGTTGCTTGCCAACTCCCGAAAGCGCAGTGCGCCGACCCGGCTGAAATCATCGACCGCCGTGAGAAAGTCGACTTCGGTGAGCGGCCGGGCCTGACCTAGTCGAGCATCCTTGCGGATAATCCCGCGCCCCCATGAGTCTGGCGTCGTGTCGGCCATCGGGGGTGGCAGAGATGAACCCTGATCGCTTTGCGCCCTGAAAAAGCGGCGATCGGCGTCCAACGGCAATATCGGCGCGATGGCAAACCGGCGCGGATGGTGCAACCACGCCTCGGCGTATTGAAAACTGGAATGCTCTCGCCCTCCAGCCGATTCAAACCACAGCGTTCCGACCTCCAGCCCAGCCTCACCCATGCAGACCTTGAGAATTCGTTGCGCCATCAGAATGCCTCCGGCTCGCCTCGGCTGTCCCTGCCCGCACCTGGCAACCTCGGACTGGCCTTGCCGCGCCCCCTGGCGCGCACCCTCCGGGGGAGCTCGTTGACCGCAAGCACAAGGCCGATGTCATCCTTTGCGACATCGAGAAGAGCGCCCAATCGGCTGCTCTCACCGAGCGTCAACAAAACCATCGCCAACACCCCCAGCGATACGCCAGCATCGCCTCTTTCAAGCCGACGAATCGTCGCGACATTGACCCCCGCGCCGTCGGCTAACCTCTGCTGCGTAAAGCGGCGGCGCTTTCGGGCAATGATGATGTCCGCGCCGAGCTTCGCAAGTTCGGCGTTGGCACGGATGGATGGGGTGGCTTTTACGTTCATAACACTACTTATGGTAAGTGTTACATGAACGTAAAACAATATATATGTTGCTTTACTCGAAAGCGTCTACTGCAACAGATATTCTACATTTCAATATTCATAGCCTTGTGCAAAGGACGCAAACCCTATCGAACGCGCAATTCGTAAAGCATACCACTTCCGCTTACCAGAGCGAGGATTGTCAGATCAAGTCGAAACTTTCACAACTAAAGCAAAGTAGCTACGCTGGAGCGAGTTGTTCCCAAGGATTGATCAGTTTCGCGCCACTACTTTCAAAATGCTTTGTGTTTCGAGTTACGACAATGGCATCATGCACCAAGGCCGTACCTGCAATGAGCGCATCCCGGTAGTCGGTAGGGTTTGGCCAGGGCAGCACGGCTGTGCGCAGGGCGACTGCCGGATCGACGCTCAGAATGCGGCCTGTGTAAGCTGGCAGTACGTAGCGTTCCAGCCAGGTCAAAAAAATCCTGGTTTGTGCGCTGTCTCCGCGCTGTTCGAGTTTGTGAATGCCTCTTCGGATTTCCAGCACTGATACTACGCTGATATAAAGCGTCTCAACGTCCTGGGCCTCTGTCCATGCCTTCACGCGCGTGTCCATTTGCGCTGGCGCTTTGCGCAGTTCCGAGAGGACATTGGTGTCCAGCAGGTACATCACGCTTCCAATTCTCTCGCGCCGATCTGGATCGGCTCAATCTCGAACTCTGCCGCTTCAGGCATTGAGAGCAGTTCCACCATGCTTTTCTTTGGCCCGGACATGCGTTGGTAGTCCTCAATGCTCAGCAGGGCAAAAGCGGGTTTACCGCGATCTGTGATGAATACCGGGCCTGCGGTCGCAAGGCGCTTGGCTGCGCTGACGTTGTGGACGAACTCCCGGCTTGTCAGGGTGTGTGCATTTCCCACGATTTTCCTTTCAGCTACTTTGTATAATACGATGTTAGCTACGTTTAAACATTTGTCAAGACAATCTCCCGATAACAGCCGCAAGAATTCTCGTTGACAAGAAAGAAAGTACGAATCGGCGGCTGACTTCCTAACGGTTACGCTAACCGGCGCCCAAGCGCGTAGCGATTGGATGCCCAGCGCGCGAGGTTGAGCAGTTTGTCAGGACATTTTGCGAAACCGATACAAAACCCAACCGAACGCACGATCCGCAAAGAATAGCACTTCCGCCTGTCAGAGCGGGATTTGACCAAGATGCACTCCCCTGCCCGGTTTGACCTCATTACCGTAACGAATGATGAGTCTTTTGCGAATGATCTCGTTGCAACTGACGATTACTTCGTATGTCTCTGGGCAAGGCGCGACTGTGAAATCGGCTGAGAATTCCTTTTCAGATATCGGCGTCCTAGAGTATGGAACAACGTCCCCCGACTCAAGCTGCAAATAAATTGAGCAGTCTTTTGGTTCGTCCGACAGCTCGCCGGTGACAAAAAACAAGCCGTCACCCGGGAGGATGCAGCATGCTGTAAAAAGCATTACGCAAAATGTGAAAACCGGAAGATTTTGGAGAAGAGGTCTCATGCGCCTCACGTTCATACAGACGCTCACTCCTGCATCAGAATGTGCCATTTTAGCCGCTGCCAACTGGCGCGGAAACTTTCCAGGTCACTTTCCACTGCCCGCCCAGTGCGGACGTTATTTCCTGCTTCTGCGCAGACGTCAACACTCGCTGCGTCGTCGAGCGAGGCGGGAAAAGATCCGGCCGGGTCGCCATGTAGCCAACGATTTCAGCCAGACTTTCACGTGTTTTCAGGATTGCGCCCATTTCTTCTCTCCAAATCCCCTCATCCGCGGCCAGGGTCGGTGTAAAGACCAGGGAAAAGCACAACAAAAAAACAAATCGCATTGCTTCATCTCCATTGATTTTCCGCGCGATCATCACGCCTTGTCACGCGACAGGCGCTGGATCGTCCTTCAATCCCGACGAACAACCGGTGACGTTATAAGCGCAAATAGGAAAAAGTCGCCCATCCGGTTGCAGATAATGATTGCAGCATTTCATGACGCGCCCCAGATCGAACGTGTCGGCATCCATGAATCCGTGGATGAACACGCTGCGCAAAACTGTACTGCCTACATCGAAAGCGGCTTTCGGGGAGAAGCGCCCTCCTTCCAGTTCGCGCAGAATGGACTTGATACGGGCAAGCGCCTGCCGGTTGTCCGCCACGGAATCGGCAGCCGACCAGAACGAATAGATGCGTTCGCGCATGGCCTCATGCCCTTCCTTATCCAGGCCGGGCAAGGTGCGATTGGCAACGACATCCAGAAAAGTTTCCTTGCCCAGAAATTCCTTGAGGGAATAAAACCTGTCCTCGTCGATCTGAAAATAGTAGGACAACGCGAAACAACCTGGATGCGAGCACGGCAAGGGATTGAAATCTCCCTCCTTGATGTGGCGGCATTTGTGCAACTCGCGCACCACATCATCAATAGCCAGGCGCTGCCCGCTCTCAAAATTGCCAAGCGCCGCGCCAATGATCGCCACGGGCTGAAACATGAGACTCATTGCTTTTGAGGCAAAGAAAAAATCCGCGATGGGCGCAATTTCATCCTCGTTGACCCCGCGCGCAACAGTGGCGATCAGGGAATAGCGCACGCCCTCTTCTTCCAGTATTTCGACGAGTTCCCGCTTCATGCCGGAAAGATCCCGACCGCGCAGCCTGACCCAGGTTTCGGGCTTGAATCCGTCGAACTGGAGCGAGGCCACCGTACCCGTCTCGCGGAAAAGCCGCCGCAAATCCGCATTCGCATACAGGGAAAGACCGTTGGTGGAGACGGAAACCTGCATCACGCCCTTTTCATGGCAAATGCGCAGAAATTCCGGAAATTCTGGGTGCAGGGTCGGCTCGCCGCCGGAGAGGTTGAGAAGCGGCACGCTGCCTTCATAGGCCATGAGCCGGGTGAGCGCATGGTGAAACTCTTTCGCGCTCATGCCAAAATCGCCGCCTTCCGGCTTGAGGCAGACCGGGCAGCGCAGATTGCAGGCGCTGGTAATCTCCACCACCGGCAAACAGGTGTGCTGACGGTGTTCCGGGCAAAGACCGCAGGAATCAGGACAGCCCTTGAAATTCTGATTTCCCAGGGCAAAAGGGATCTGCCCCGGTTTGACGTAGTCGCGGCTCGCTTCATACCAATCCGGGTCGGAGCAGATGAGGGCCTGAGCGTTTCCGTGCTCGGGGCACAGGGTTTCAAGCCACACGGCTCCATCCCTTTGCAGAACGCGGGCGCTGACCAGGGCGCGGCATTGTTTGCAAAACCCGGTGGTGTAGGAATACAGACGCTCGCTCATTCGGTCTCCACCCAGAAACGCGGGTCTTTCTGACGGTACAACAGGTTATAGGAGCAGGCAGGGATCATGGCCCCATTCTCGTCGGGCACCAGATCGCCGCAAAGCGCCACCCGGGCCAGATCGAAATTGTCTTCGTCCATATGCGCGTGAATCGTCACGGTCTTGACCATTTCATGGAAGAAACCCGGCTGGCGCGCGTCTTCTTTTCCATAGCGGGCAATGAACTTTTTGAGCAGGGCCAGATCCTCCTTGGCCGCGCCCGCAGCCCAGAGGGCGTCGATGCTCTCGCGAAAGCGCTTTTCCAGTTCCGGGGTTTGGCGCATGAGAAAGCTCTCTTCCGTGGCCGCCGTGAGCAGCGCCTTGTCCGCCAGACGGGTAAAAGGCACGCGGCGCGCGCCGTCCACGATGAAATAACTGGTGGAATAGCAAAGCGGATGGTATGAACCGTGAGCGAAAAAGTCATCGTCGGCAAAACCGCCACGCTCGGCAAGACCCCGTTCGACCTCTTCCAGCGTGCTGTGCCTGCGCGGGGAAAAACGGCTGCCGTAATTTCCGGTGTAGGCCATGTTCTGAATGGTCACGCCGCAAACGAATTTTTTGGACAGATACTCGCCGACAAGGCGCGGAATCTCATCGTCATTGAGACCGGGTATCCAGACCATCAGCAAGGCAGTAGGAATATTCAGATCCTCCAGCATGGCCAGCGCATCCAGTTTGCTGCGGACGAGGTCCTTGCCGTGAATGCGCAGACTTTTTTCTGCATCCAGGGTATCCAGAGAGAGGATGATCTGCACGTTTGATGCCTTGATCTTCTCGGCAAACGCCCTGTTTCTGCCGAGCACCATTCCGTTGGAGTTCACGGCGACCCTGCGAAAAGATCGTCTGGTACAGCGATCCAGTATTTCAAAAAGCTGCGGGTGCAGGGTCGGTTCCCCGCCCGTGAGGTCGAGCATGTCGAGGCTCGTGCTCTGCGCCTCGATGTGGTCGAGGATGCGTTCCAACTCATCCAGGGATTTGTTGTAGACCTTGTCCGGCCGATTGTGGGTGAAGCAGATGGGACAGGCCAGATTGCAGTTGTTGGTGATCGAAAAAATGGGCAGGCGCAAGGCATTGGCATGGTGAGCGCAAGGGCCGCAATCAAAGGGGCAGCCTCGGCGCACAGACATGACGGTTTTGTTTTGCCGCATGGGCCGCCCCTGACGGGTGCGCTCCATGAACCAGTCCGCGCTCAGGCTGACAGGACTGCGGTGCGAGCCGCCCTTGGGGCAGATGCGGTCCATGAATACGCCCCCGGCCTCGGCCGTATAAAGCGCATGCTCCACCGCATGGCAGTCGGGACACCAGGCCCGGGTGCTACCCAGGGTCGCGCCGCCGAAACGTATTTCGCCCTGCGCTTCGCCACAGTGCATCGGGGTTACACGCAGTTCATTCATCTTTGCGCTCCTTGCGCATCTGCCCGCTGCCCATCGCCGCCTCCCGCAAAGCGCGCGTACAGTTCCGGGCAGGCCCGTTTCCAGCCCCAAAGGCCCCACATGAGAAAACTGAGTCGCCTGTAGCCTTTGAGCCGCAAGTAATAGGCAATGATGGGCGCATCGTAGCCCACTTCGCAGGTGACCAGAATATGCTTGTCTTTGGGAATTTCGCCCAGATGCCTGCCTATGCTGAAAAAAGGAAAGCACTTGCTGTTGGGCAGCGGCTTCAAGGCATAGTCGGTTTTGAGGGTGCGGCGCAAATCAATGATGAAAACGTCCGGCGCGAAAAGCATCTCCGGCGTCAGGCGCGAAGGCTGCACCGCCGTGACGGTATCCCCCGCGCCGGAAAGAATATCCCTGAATATGGCAATAACATAGCGCAGATCCTTGTCCGAAAAATCGTGCGCAAGCGAGATGCGCAGAGTGCTGCGGGCTTCTTCCGGCGAGAGGCCCATGGCAGTCAGCACATGGGAAGGAGCATCTTCCCCGGTGTTGCAGGCGGAGCCTGCGGCCACGGAAATGCCGTAATAATCGAGCTGCCCCATGAGCACGGCGTTGGCCCTGCCAGGGAAGGTGACGTTGATGGTTCCGGGCTGGCATTCGTGGGCGGGGGGCGAATTGATGACGCAATACGGGGCCAGTCCCTGCAAGGCGGCGATCAGGGCATCGCGCCGCCGACGCAGATCCCCTGCCCCGGCAAGCAGCAAAGGCGCGTCTTCAGCCGCCGCCGCAAACCCGGCAATGTTGTGCAGCCCTTCCGTGCCCGCGCGCTTGCCCTCTTCCTGATGCCCGCCCAGCATGAAGGGAGCAAAAGGCGCGCCTTCCCGCACGTACAACGCGCCCACCCCCTTGGGGCCGTGAATCTTGTGCGCGGAAAACGAGGCGTAATCCACTCCCGAATCAAGCAGGTCGATGGGAATTTTGCCCAGCGCCTGCACCATGTCGCTGAAAAAAAGCGCCCCGCGCGCATGCGCAATGGCAGCCATGGCTTTCACGTCGTACAGCGTGCCCGTTTCATTGTTGGCCGCCATGCAAACGGCAAGCCCCACATCCTCCCTCCAGGCGCGCTCCAGTTCTTCCGGCACAATGCGGCCCTGGCGATCCGGTTTCAAGGCAATCAGAGAAAACCCCTGTCGCTCAAGGTGAAACAGGGTTTCGAGCATGGCCGGATGTTCCAGAGGGCTATGGATGATCGTTCGTTTGTCCGGCGGCAGGAACGGGGCGATGGCGCGCAGGCTGTTGTTGGATTCAGTGGCGCAGGAAGTAAAAATGAGGGCCTCCGGCGGAGCATTGACCGCCTTGGCCAGAGATACCCGCGCATCTGCCAGGATGCCCGCTGCCTCATGCGCCATCTTGTATGGCGATGAAGGGTTGGCGTAGCAGCGGCCAAGCAGTCCGGCCACGGCCTTCTGGACCTTTTCACTGACTGGGGTGGTTGCGTTGTTGTCGCAATAAACGGTGCGTCTGAACCGGAGCATGGGTAATGTCTCTATTCAATCAAAACCTTGCTGTTCAGGGACGGCAGATCAGAGCATTTTCGCCAGGTCAGGACTCGCCAAACCCCCTCTCCGCCAACGCCGCCCAAATACCTTCGAGCGCGGCGAGCGCCCCCATTGGCACGCCGATATGATCCGGCGCGGAAACCTCCGGGTCACGCAAATTGATGCGAATGAGCGGAAAACCGCTGCGTTCGCTCATCATGCGAACCGTGGCAACGGATTTGCCCGCGCCCAGTTCGATCACGACGGGGTTCGATGCCGCCCTGAACCAGGCCGCAAAACGCGCTTCCTGTTGACCCGTGCGCCGTTCCAGCCAGTTCCAGTCACCGAACATCAGAATGTTGGGGCGCGCCAATTTGCCGCAATCCGGGCAGCATGGCCAGGGTTTTGCATGACGGCAGGTCGATGAATCGACAACCGGTTCGAATCCCTCCGCAGACCAGATGCGGTCCGAGCAGGGCGTGGCGCATTGCAGATGATGAATCGAGCCGTGCACTTCGCAGACAGCTTCATCGGCAAAACCCGCTTTCTGAAAATGCCCATCCACGTTGCTGGTATACACGAAGGCTCCGTCCGGCAAATGCGCCGCAATCTCCCGCAGAATGGCGAACCCACGGTGCGGGACGGCCTCCCGGTAGCGTTGCAGACGATGGCCGTAAAAACCCCAGGCGAGTCCGGGATCATTCGCAAACGCCCGTGGATTGGCAATTTCCTCGAAACGCAGTCCCGCTTGCCGCAAGGGCGGATAAGCGCGCCAGAATCCTTCCGGTCCCCGGAAATCGGCCAGTCCCGAATCAACGCCCATGCCCGCGCCAGCGGCGATGAGCAGGCCAGAGGATTGCGCAATCCGCTCGGCACAGCGGGTGAAGAGTGATGTGTCGGAAGTCATGTCCAGTCTGCCTTTAAATCAGCCGAAGAATATCCGGAAATGATGGCAAGGACATCCAGCAACACTCCATTGACTTCGATCTGCTGACGCTGCCAACGGTTCAAATCATCGGGAGCGATGTCGGGCTGGCCGTCCAGCGCGCTGAGCCAGCGCTTCCAGCGGGTGCGATAGCGATGGATGGATACTTCTCCGGTAATGTCGCTGCCTTTGATGCGCGGCGCGGCAGCGTCGATGATGGCGCGCAGATCATCGAGCAGCAATCGCCCCTGATCCCAATTGGTACGCGCCACGCTCTCGGACAGAACATCCTTGTCGATGGACAGATACAGGGGCGCATGCGCGCCGGAAAGCTCTCGCTGTAACGCATGGACGAGACTTGCGGCATCGTCGAAATTGCGCGCGGCGTCACGCAGGCCCAGGGCGCGCATCCAGCCGAGCTTCGCGCCGATCGTCCAGTATCGGACCCGTCCGCGATAGAGCGGCCCAAGATGGTTTTCCCAGGCATGCGCGCAGCCCACATCCGGGGAACAGATTCCGATGACGTCGACACGTGCGACATGCGGCATGCGCGCAACGTGCGCTACCCACGACCCGCAGTGGATGCCGAAGGGAAAGCGCATGTTGTCCGGGTGGTTGTCGCAGACGAGAACATGCAGGTTTGCGTGCCGGCGCTGCCGCGCGATCAGGAAGGCGCTCACATGATGGAAATCCCCGCTGCCCATCAGCACGGGGCCATGCACATCGGGAAACAGGGCTTCGAGATGCGCCGAGAACGCGCGCCAGTCACGCTCCGTGCATCCGAAGCGGACGCGCTCCTGCCAGTCGGTCAGATCAATGCGGAGAAGGCCGGGACGCTCCATCGCGCGTAGCGAACCGTCCAGATCGAGCACGAGCGGGGAGAGGTTTTCGTTCATCCGTCTGAAGCATTCGAACCGTCAAACCATTGCCTGTCCGGTTCAAAACGTCCGGCAATGCGTTTGAGAAGAGGCCGCAACAGGGGATTGCGCACGTAGATGGCATGGCGCGTCGGAGTGAAACGCGCGCCGAGAGCCGCCTTGACGGCGGGATCCGTCCAGCCCGCAATGTAGTAACGCAACCCCTCTCGCCGCGCGAAAGCCAGATTTTCCATCCAACTCACGAAATACAGATTGCACTCGCGCGCCGCCGGGTAATGGAAACCAATGGTCTTGTCGACGAGCATGCCGTCGTGGATGAAACACAGGTTGTGCCCAATGAGCCTGTTGTCATGAAAATACAGAAAGAGACGCCCATCGAGGGAGGCGTCGCTCAACACCTCCCTGAAAAAATCCGGAGGCAGCAGATCGAAATGAATCGTGCTCTGCCCATAGACTTCCAGATATTGCATGTAGAGTTCTACCGTGAGGGTTTCGAGGCGCGGATCGCCCGTAGCGATGATTTCGACATGCAACGCCTTGCGGCTGCGCAGCTTGCGGCGGATGTCGCGACGGCGACTGGCGGAAAGCCGCGCCAGATAAGCATCCTCATCGGCAAAGTCGATCGGAATCCAGGCCAGCGCCTGCCCTTCGACCATGAAAAATCCATTGACCTTGCAGACATCGACGAGCTGATCGGCCAGGCGGTTGGCTCGCCCGGAGAGAAAAGGCGCGTTGCAGGGAATGTCCTTGATGATCAACAAGGCGGTTTTTCGATCCCACGCCTGAAACGCGCCCTGCATGAGCGAAGCGGCCTCCATCTGCGGCAGCGGGCAATATTCACTGACGGTGCTGCCCATGAAACAGGTGCGCCATTGCAACCAGCGGCGCAGATACCGGTGGCCGGGTATCTTCCCGATCAGGGCCAATGTCCGTTCGTCCGCCGTGGTGAGCAGATCGAACGTCGTCCAGAAACCGGGCATGCCGTTTGCGCAGGCGAACGGCTCGAACCCCTGTGACGGATGGCGCATGAAGTAATCGACCAACGCATCGGGTTCCGCACTGGTCAACCAGCGCGGCAAGTCCGCCGTGGAAAGTATCTCCCGCATCAATGGCTCCTGCCCACCATGCCCTCCGAAGTGTAATTCGGTTCGCCATACGCCAGGCAAAGCACACCGCCCACGATCAACGCCGCTCCAAGATATTGAACCCAGGAAAGGACTTCGCCGAAAACAGGAACGGAAACCACCATGACTCCGATCACCTCTATGTGCGAAGCAGCAGTTGCCGGACCGATGGGAATGTAGCGCAGTAGCGCCATCCAGGTCACGAACGCGCCAAGATAGCCCAGGATCGTGCAATACACCCACGGCGTGGTGAATGCACGAATAAACCATGGCAAATCGAAGGTCAGCGGCGCAGCTTGCAGGGCCGTAAGTTTGAAACATATCTGCGCGAAGGTGTCGAAAACGAGCAAGGCTAAAAAACCGATGACGATGGAAGTGCGTGAACTCATGAGTTCATCTCCCCACACCGACCAACGCCACGCCCAGCAATATCAGGCTGACCCCGATGATGCGCGGCCGTGTAAAACGCTCCTTGAACCACAATCGCCCCCCCACCATCACCGTGACGGTACCAGCCATGCCCAACAACACGCCTTCGGCCAGCGCCACCGTCGAGATGAATGCCAGCCAGGTGACGAATTCGAAGATATACGCCACCGTACCGACATAAATCCACGGACAGCGCAACAAGCGCCGCCAGTATTCCAACCCCCTTGCCTCCCTGTTTTCGATAGCTGCCGCCTTGAACGCCAACTGCCCGCAAGTATCGGTTGCCAGGACAAAAACCCACAACAGCACGATCGTGGCAGCGTTCATCGCGTCATTCCCCCAAGGCTCGTTAGACTCATCATCATCGAACTCATCAAACAGATCGGACTCATAAGACAAGCCTGTGAAAGCCTGTCGTTGACACGGTTGTCGGGAAAATACCAGTCATCCTCACATTTTCTAAATTTGCAGCTACGATAAGTAGACAAATCAAGACATCTCCCGTATAGAAAAACCCCATGACAACCCCCCACAAAATCTCTCCCGGCAGCGCCGGAGTTTTATTGATCCATGGTCTCACAGGAACCCCGAACGAACTACGATTCGTTGCGCGCGGCTTGCAGGCGGCGGGCTTCGAGGCCGAATGCGTGCGTCTGGCCGGACACTGCGGAACCGAGGCGGATCTGCTTGCCACAGGCTGGGAGGACTGGTTCGCCAGCGTCGAACAGGTCGCTGACGCGCTACGCAAAAAAGTAAAACACCTCTTCGTGGCAGGACTCTCGATGGGTTCGGTGCTGGCGCTGAAATACGCAATCGAGCACCCCGACAAGGTCGACGGACTGGGCCTCTATGGCACGACCTTCTTCTACGACGGCTGGAGCATTCCCCGGATTTGGCGGAATCGAAACCTGATTGCCCTGCTTGCGCCCTTCGTCGCCCTGGGGATCGGGCGGCACTGGCGCTTCATGGAAAAACATCCGTTTGGGCTCAAAAACGAACGCCTGCGGCAGGCCATTTCCAGCAAGATGCACGCCGGAGATTCCGAGGCCGCCGGACTGCCCGGCAACCCCTGGCCCTCGCTGTATCAGTTCTATCGCCTGTCCTCCAATGTGCAGAAAAACCTGCATCGCGTGCATGCCCCCGCCATTGCCGTCCACGCACGCGAAGATGACGTGTCGAGCCTTGCCAACCTGCATATCATCGAACGCCGCCTGAGCGGGCCGGTCGAGACGGTCATCCTCACCAACAGTTACCACATGGTGACACTCGACCAGGAAAAAGGGACTCTGGTCGAGCGTTCGGTGGATTTTTTCAGTCGTATCGTCGCACGCGCAGCTACGAAGTCGTAGGCTGGGATGAAACGAAGTGGAATCCCAGCATCCAGCATCGAAGTTGCTGGGATTGCGTTTCACTCCATCCCAGCCTACGCCTCCCCTCTGCGCGAACGAAACAGGGAATTTTGCGACGCCCTCTTCACGCTCATCCCCGCTTGGCGCGCGTAATGAGCTGATCGAGCAGCGCCATCGCCAGTTCGATTTCTTCTTCAGTGATGTGCAGCGAAGGCGCAAAAGTGATGACGTTCTTGTGGTAACCGCCCACATCGAGCACGAGGCCCAGGCGCTTACCCTTGTGCTCCAGTCCGCCAGCCAGACCGATGTCCGCCATCCTGTCGAGCAGGCGCTTGTTGGGCGTGAAACCGTCGGCCTCGCAAATCTCGGCGCGTAGCGCAAGTCCCAACCCATCCACGTCGCCAATCTCGGGATGACGCTTTTGCAGGTCGAAAAGGCCCGCGAGAAAAATCTCGCCCTTTTTCATGACCATCGACTCGTAATCCGTCTCGGCCAGCATTCGCATCGTCTCCAACCCCACCGCCGTACCCAGGGGATTGGACGCAAACGTCGAATGCGTCGATCCGGGCGGAAAAACCTGCGGGTTGATGAGTTCTTCGCGCGCCCACAGGCCAGCCAGAGGATTCAGGCCGTTGGTCAACGCCTTGCCGAAGACCAGCACGTCCGGGGTTACGCCAAAATGCTCGATCGACCAGAGCTTGCCGGTGCGATAAAAACCCATCTGGATTTCATCGACAACAAGCAGGATGCCGTACTTGTCCAGAACGCGCTTCAATCCCTTGAAGAAATTGGGCGGCGGAATGACATAGCCCCCGGTGCCCTGAATCGGTTCGACGTAAAAGGCGGCGTACTCGGACTGCCCCGCCTTCGGGTCCCAGACGCCGTTATATTCCGACTCGAACAGGCGCTCGAAGTGCTGCACGCAATACTCGCCGTACTCTTCCTTGCTCATCCCCTTGGGGCCACGGAAGTGATACGGGAAAGGAATGAAATAGGCGCGATCCCCGAAATGCCCATAACGGCGGCGATAACGGTAACTCGACGTAATGGCGGACGCCCCCAGCGTGCGGCCGTGGTATCCCCCCTCGAACGCAAACATCAGGCTCTTGCCCTGTTTGGCGTTGCGCACGAGTTTCAACGAATCGTCGATGGACTGCGAACCGCCGACGTTGAAATGAATGCGCCCATCGAGACCCCATTTCTTTTTCGCGTCCTGCGCGATCATCTTCGCCAGTTCGATCTTGGTGGGGTGCAGATACTGGCTCGCCACCTGCGGCAAGGCGTCGATCTGTTGTTTGAGCACGCCATCCAGACGCGGATTGGCATAACCGAAGTTGACGGCCGAATACCACATCTGCAAATCCAGAAAGGGCGTACCTTCGGCATCAAACAGATAGCTGCCTTCACAACGGGTAAAAATCTTTGGGGGGTCGGAATAATGAACGGTGTCACCGAACGAACAATAGCGGGCCTCATCGGCCAGCAAGGCAGCTTCATGCATGTATGGATGCACTCCAAAAAAATCAGACAACGAATTCCGAATCGACCAGCGCCGGGATCATGCGTACTGCGTCATCAAATCCGGAAATAGGTACATGGGGCAGGCGTTTGTCGAGACAATGCGTGATGAGACTGCCCTTGGCAAACACCAGATCTGCGCTGCCCGCAACGCAGAAATCGGAACGGCCATCGCCGATCATCAACACCTTGTTACGCGCCGCCCGCGCACGGCGCGCAAAAGCGCACTTGCACATGCCGGAAGCTGCACAGCACGTCGCATCCGCGTAAGGAGAATCAAGCTTCCAGGATCGTGCGCCGACCTGTTTTAGGCGATTGGCGTAAAACGGCAACACAGACAAACGATGCCGCCGCAGGATACGCTCGATCGCGTAATCAAGCCCATCGCTGACGATGGACAAATCCCATCCGAGCGTGCTGACGGCATCGACGAACGTCGCGAAGGCATCATCTACGTCAATAGCGTCAATGGCTTCATCAAGCTCTTCTTTCGAAGCATCGAGGCAGGCAATCTGCTGCTGCATACACACGCGCGAGCCGATGCGGCCCGCACGCCATTCGGTTTCGAGTTCCCGCCAACCCGGCTTACCAAATGCCTCCAGTAATGTATCGGTAACATCACTCGTCGAGATGGTTCCATCAAAATCGCATAATACGGACCAAACAGGCAAAACAGGCAAAACTCATTCTCCTTCGGAATATCAATCAAAAACTGTCGAATATTACTGTGATTTACTGTCAATGTTGCGCTTACCGTCAGAAATCTGCTGTGTATCCAACAGTTTTCCCTATACTTGCACCGCCGCGTCGCCGTGTCGGTGACAAATTACAACAAACCCCATGACCGAAACCGCCATCAAGATATTCGCCGTCAGTCTGGCCTGTGTGAGTCAACTCTCCATCGCCCATGCGCAAACGGATGTTGCGCAAGCCGAGCAAGACGCCACCTGGGCCATCGGCGCGGGCGGTATACGTTCGCCAGCCTGGCTGGGATCATCGCGCTCGCGCACCGACTTCCTGCCCTATTTCGCGTTCAACTGGCGCGACATCGTCGAGTTGAACATCACCGACGGTCTGAGCATCGACCTGTTGCGCGGCAGCGCCTGGCACGGCGGGCTGATCGGCACATGGCGGCGGGGCCGTTCATCGCGCGATCTGGGTGAACTCGCCAAAGCAGGCGTGGCCACCCTGTCCCATACCTTGCAGGCGGGCGTCTACCTGGAACATGTTCCCGTCAAAAATCTGACGCTTGGCGCCAGCCTCAGTCACGATATTCAGGCAACAGGGAGCGCCTACGGCAACCTCTATATCGAATGGGACATCCCGGTACTGAAACCCATTGAGCATTCACTCACGCTCAACGCCGAATTCATGAACCGTTCAGCCATGCGGCGATACTTCAGCGTTCCCGCCGATACCGCAGCGGCGCTCGGCGTACAGGCTTATCAACCCTCGGCGGGCATGAGCGGAACCAGACTGAGCTACGAAGCCTTCCTCCCCACGAGCCGCTCGACCGGCTTCGCCCTCGGGCTTCACTGGACGCGGCTGGCATCCAAACCTGCCAACAGCCCGCTGGTACGCGACTACGGCAGCAAAACGCAGCGCACGTACCTCATGGCATTTCTGGTGCATTTCTGAACACGCTACTCAGACGAAGAGCATCCTCACGCCACCACGATCCCTGCCCGTAGCGCGAGCTTGATGATGGCCTGTCGCAACCGTTCGTTGTTGCGCAGCGCCTGACCATCCGGCAAACCTGTCAGGCTGCCTCCTGCCCGATCCCCGAACAGCACGAGCGCCCGATCCCTGTCCCGCTGGCGGGACATCCAGATCAGTCCATCCACATCCCGGCATTGCCGATGTAGGGCTTCGGCCCAACGGGCCGTGGCCGGATAATCCCGTGACGGACTGGCAACCAATTCTTCTTTGGGAATCCTGAGGCGATGCAGCCCTTCGGTCGTCAAATCCACCAGACGCAACGTTCGTTGCGGAATCAGCCTGGCGTAACCACGGTTGGCAAAATCATCGAGATCGACGAATTTGTACGGTGCATCAATCGGGACGTTATGGAACACGGTCTCGAAAATGGCGCAATCGCGTGAGGAGCCGCCATAGAGATAGGGCACGATCCGACCATTTTCATCGCAGATCGGCGCAAATCGCGTCGGATTCCTTGGGTTTCCAGACTGATCGAGACCGGAATTGAATTGTTCGGGCGCGTAGTGGGTGCTATAGAGCGTATGGATCGGTTCACCGGCGGGCCACTCATCGAACAGCGGATCGAGCGGCGGCGCCGGCGCCCGGCACGTCATGCTGCGCTCCCGGCAGCATCTCGCCGGGCTGCTTCGATGACGGCTTCCGGATGGGATTTCAACAGGTCGACCGGCCGCGCGCTATCGGGCAGCCAGCCATTGTTCGATGTAAACCAGAGCGCCAGTTTCCAAGGCTCTTTCCGCTCGCCAAATGCTGCCAGAATTTCCCGCACGGCCTTGATCGGCTGGTGATCCGAGAACTGGAATGCCGGGTAGACGTCCCGCTCGCGCAGCGATTTGTCCGGGTGCTGTATGGCAAACACCTGCCGGCGTTTTCTCCAGTTATCGGCCAGCGCGCCACGATTGGCAGCTCTGGAACGATTGGCCTCGCCAAGCTGCTCCGCCGTAAAGTAACCAAACTCGTTGAGCACCGCCGCCCGCCGCACGGCCAGACACTGCGCCATCTGCGTGTCGGCTTCCGAGGGCCGCACCAACAGCGCGGCCATGAAGTCTACGAGTTCCCCCAGACGGCGGCGGCGCACATCCGCCGTTTTCTCAGACAGCACCCCCCCGAGAAAGGGGATGACGTTCTCGAATATCCGGGAGACGGACTCATCTTCGACATCAACCAGATAGGTCTCTCGCCCGGGTTCCAATCTGGCCGAAAAATGCCTGATCTGCTCCGGGTCAAGCTTGTTGATGGTCAACGCAGGGGCCAGAACATCCATTGGCGGAACCTCGACTGGTGTGTTTGATCTGTCTGATTTGATTTTAGACTACTTGATCAAAATGTTCAAACCCTGATCCGCCGATTCATGCCAAAAAGCGCATCCATGCAGGAGGGAGGAAACTGCGTGTTCGCTCTCGACCGCGCCCCCACAAGGGTTTCCTGTCAGGCGGGTTTCTGTATGGATACATATGCGTACCAGCATGACTTTTTATACAACAAAGAAATGGCTACTTTGATATACATGACGTGCAACTCACGAAAGCGCATCCCGCCCGGCGACGGGGACCGTAACCTGCACTGCAAGAAGGAGATGGCATGAACATTTTCAAGAGGGATTCTTCCCTGCACAATTTCCAGTGGGAAAATCTGGGAAACATCAAGGAAGGGCGTGGCGATCTGGGTGAAGACATGCCGGTTCTCGTGTACAGGCTGATGCAATACACGATGCTGGACATTCTCACCAGGGATTTCGGCGCCGACAAAGCCAACGAATACTTTGTACGCGCCGGACACCTGGCTGGCGAGGAGTTTGCCAAAAACGTTCTGGATCTTTCGGTGGGTTTCGATACGTTCTTTGCAAACCTTCAAAAGTCGCTCCAGGATCTCAAAGTCGGTATCTTGCGCATGGAAGCATTCGATCCGGAAACGGGCAACCTCGTTCTTACGGTAGGCCAGGATCTGGACTGTAGCGGCCTGCCCATCACCAACGAAACAGTTTGCAATTATGACGAAGGCTTCATCGCGGGTATCCTGTATGCCTATACCGGCAAGAAATACTTCGTAAAAGAGGTCGACTGCTGGGCCAGTGGAGACCGGGTTTGCCGGTTCAACGCTTCCGTCGTCGCTTGAGGAAATACTGATTTATTCCGTTCGCCCTGAGCTTGTCGAAGGGAGCTTGCCGAAAGACTCAGTCCGAACTTTTTGAAGTTCCGCCGCCATTTGAGGTAGTGGCTGCCAACCAGGGAACTGAGGTGTCAGAGAAAATTTCACGCCCAATCGCCGACAAGCTCTTCGGCTATTTGCGCGATGTTTTGTACTATCCAAACCGTGCGCAACTGGATTTAGCCTCTCTCCCCGGAGACTTCCAGGAATTCGGGGAGGGGCTGGCTTACTTTGTGGAAATGCTCAATGAAACCAGAGCATTGGCCACAGCGCTTTCCCGTGGCGATCTCTCCTGCCCGTTGCCAAGGCCGGATAATGAATTGGCGTCCAGTCTGAAATCTCTCCATGCCACCCTGAAACATCTGGCCTGGCAGACCCGGCAGGTGGCAAACGGTGACTATAAGCAGCGCATCCGGTTCATGGGCGACTTTGCCGATGCCTTCAATCAGATGGTCGTCCAGCTTGAGGAACGGCAGGATGCCTTGCTGGGCGAGATCGAGACCATTCAAAAGCAGCGGCGCGATCTGGAACGCAGCAACAATCTCTTTGAAATCATTACCAGCCGAATGTCCGAATGGATCGTCGTGTTCGACCGGAACACAGGGGAGCGGCTTTTCAGCAACCATCCTGTCAAAAATCTCCTGACCAATACCTCCCTCGAGTCCAGGCTTTATGACATTTTATTGAGCCATGCCCAGCAGGAAGAAGAGAGCAACGCCCAGAAGTCCAAAGCGTTTTCCCTGGTCGACGATGAACTGATTCAGTGGTTTTCGGTCACTTTCTATCCCTTGCATTGGTACGGGTACGATGCCATGGCAGCCGTGTTGTCGGATATCACGGCCAGTAAGGCCGAGATTGATAAACTTGAAGGAGTTGCTTACCGGGATGCGCTGACCGGGAAATACAATCGTCATTACGGCATGAACCGGTTCAATGAATGGATCGAACAGCGTCGCTGCTTTGTGGTCTGTTTCATCGACATGGACAGGCTTAAATACGTCAACGACGTTTTCGGTCACGCGGAAGGCGATCGCTATATCCTGAAAGTGGCGCAACTGCTGGAAGGATTTTCAAGGGATGCCTGTCTTTGTCGGCTTGGAGGGGATGAATTCATGATTCTGGCTGCCAACCTCGACCGAAGAACAGCGGAAGATCGCCTGGGAATCCTGCGAGATTGTCTTGTCGCAGAGGAATTGACGACGCAGGGCGGAACACCCTACAGAGGCAGTTTGAGCTATGGCGTCGTTGAGGTCACACCGGACAATGAGTTGCCGGCCAGCGAGATCCTGTCTCAGGCGGATGAAAGAATGTACGCTTATAAAAAGGCGCACAGAATGGAACGCCGCGACGCGCCGACCTGAATCCTTACGCCGCCTCCGCCACGAGGCGTCGCGCGAAACAGAGGTCTTCCCACGCCTTGCCCTTGTCCAGCGGATTGCGTAGCAGATAGGCCGGATGGTAGGTGACGATCACGGGTACGCCGTCGCGCTCGAAGCGTTTTCCGCGTGCAGCGCCAATGCTGATTTCGCGCCCGAGCAGCGCCTGCGCCGCCGGACGTCCAAGCGCAATCAGCAACCGGGGACGAACGAGCGCGATCTGGCGATCGAGAAACGCCGCGCAGGCAGCGATTTCCGCCGCTTCGGGCGTGCGGTTGTGCGGCGGGCGGCATTTGACGGCATTGGCAATGTAGACATCTTCGCCGCGCTTGAGATCAAGCGCCGCCAGCATGAGATCGAGCAGCCGCCCGGCCTGACCGACGAAAGGTTCTCCGCGCCGGTCTTCTTCCACGCCCGGCCCTTCACCGACAAACATCCAGCGCGCCTGACGGTCGCCCACGCCGGGAACGGCCTGAGTGCGTTTTTCACACAGCGCGCAGGCGCGGCAGGCGTGAATGGTTTCTTCGAGTTCCCGCCAGTCCATCCCGGCAACGCGAGACGCGGGCGCGGCGCTTGCGGCAACAGGGGAAACAGGCGCATGACTGACATCCGGCTCCGTCGGCAAAGGCTGCTCCGGAACATCGGTATCGGCGGTTTCGGCTCCTGTTTCGGCTCGCAGACGCCAGAGCGGCGCAAGCCCCATCTCCCGGAGAATGGCCAAACGGCGCAGATTCATGGTTCAAGTCTCATCACAATGGCGTCTTCGCGTCCATCCTGGGACGGATAATAGCCCTTGCGTCGACCGATTTCGACGAAACCTGCCCGTTGGTAAAGCGCAAGAGCCGACAGATTCGAGGGGCGCACTTCGAGAAAAAACTGTCGCACGCCTTCACCCCAGGCAATAGAGAGCAGGTATTCGAGCAGGCGGCTGCCCAGACCGCGCCTCTGTGCGGCGCGCACTACGCTGATATTGAGCAAATGGGCTTCGTCGAGCACAAAAAGCACGACCGCGTAACCAACGGGCGCGCCGGTTTCAAGCATCCGCCAGCAGGCATGCCCGGCAGCCAGCGAATCAGCGAAATTTTTCCGGCTCCACGGAAAACGATGCAGATCGGCTTCCTGCTCCACGACCCAGTCGAGATCATTCTCGGTCATCGGCACGAAACGCAACGCATGCGCCGTCATGCCCTGCTCCCCCGCGCCAGACGCTCCGCCACGGTCAGCGCAACCTTGTCGCGCACGTAAAGCGGGGCGGCCTGTTCGGCGGAAATGATGCCCGCCTCGCCCCGAGCCGCCGCCAACCGGGCAACGGCTTCGGCAGTGGGCACGGCCAGAGGGTCGCAACCGGCAAGCATCGCGCGCACGGGGACAAGCGCCTCTTCGTAGGCGGCAAAAGCCGATCCAAGACCGAACCATTCTCCCTCCCCTTCCGGGCGCGGCAGGGCAGCGGGCGCGCAGCAGGCGGGCGCGGAGAGTTCCACAACCGCGCCGTGTTCGATCCTGTAACGCCCAAAGTAGATTTCACCCATCCGGGCATCCGTTGCCGCCAGCGCCAGAGGCAGCGGCGATTGCACAGCCAGAGCCTCCAGACTGCACACGGGAATGACTCCCAGCCCGGCCCCCAGCGCCAGCCCTTGCGCAAGGCCGCACGCCAGCCGCAAGCCGGTAAACGCGCCGGGGCCGGTGCCGAAGGCTATGGCATCGAGCGCACTCGCGCCAAGCCCGGCATCCGCCAGCAGGCAACGGACAAGGGTCAGCATGTGTTCCGAATGGTTGGCGTGCCCTTCGAGCCGACGCACGCTGATGTCGCCATTCAGGCTCAACGCGACGCTGGCGCGTTCACAGGAAGATTCAAAGGCCAGTATTTTCATTGCCCGGTATTCTACCGGCGGGAAGGAACCCAGGCGGAAGATACCTGCCGCCCCCCTTCATGCTTCATCGAACAAATCGAACTGCCCATCCCTGCCCTCTTCCTCGCCTGCCTCTTCCGCCTCCGCAAAGCGCACGCCCACGCCCAGCAGCCGGACGGCCTTTCCCTGTCGAGCGTATGCCTCGTCGAGCAGCGCGCCCCAGACGGTTTCATCGGGAGACGCGCACACGCACTCGGCGGTCGTCTGGGTGAAATCGGCGAATTTGACCTTTACCACCGCGTTGTGCAGAGGTCTGGGCGCAGACAATCGGGCAAAACGGCGGCGAAACTCCGCGATCAGCGCTGGCAGTTCGGCGTGGCAGGCGGCCAGATCGGGCAAATCGTGGGCGTAGGTGTGTTCTACCGACAAAGACTTGCGGATGCGATCCGTCCGCACGGGACGTTCATCAACCCCCCGGCAAAGCTGATGAAGCGCGACCCCGAAACGCCCGAACTCACTGACGAGACGGGCCATGTCCCAAGCGCGCAGATCGCCGCAGGTTTGCACGCCACACTTTTTCAACCGCGCAGCCGTCACCTTGCCTACTCCGAAAATCCTGTCCACGGGCAACGCGGCGACGAAGGCGTCGACATCCTGCGGGCGGATGACGAACTGCCCATCGGGCTTGTTCCAGTCGCTCGCCACCTTGGCAAGAAACTTGTTCGGCGCAATGCCCGCCGAGGCGGTAATGCCCACTTCGGCGCGAATCCGGGCGCGGATTTCTTCGGCCATTCGCGTGGCCGAACCCTGACAGAGACTGACGCCGCTCACATCCAGAGTGGCTTCGTCGAGTGAAAGCGGTTCCACCAATGGGGTGAAATCGCGGTAAATGGTCAGAATCTGCCGGGAGGCTTCGGAATAGCGGCGAAAATCCGGCGGCAACAGAATGAGTTGCGGGCACAGTCGAAAGGCCCGCGCCGTCGACATTGCGGAACGCACGCCAAACGCACGCGCCTCGTAGTTACAGGTCGCGATCACCCCGCGCGCATCGACCGGCCCGCCCACGGCAAGCGGTCTGCCGCGTAGCGCGGGGTCGTCGCGCATCTCGACCGCCGCGTAAAAACAGTCGCAATCGCAGTGAATGATCTTGCGCATGAGAGAGGAGCGTCCGTAATCCGCGCGTCACCTCGATGACACAGCTCCAGGCCGCCGCCGACGTCAATCGCCCTTCACGCAATCCACGTAATACCTGCCGTCTTCCCCTTTCACCAGCCCGTGAATATCCGTCTCGAAACCGGGGAATGCGGCATTGAAATCGCGCGCAAAGGTCAGATAACGAACGATGGTGGCGTTGAAGCATTCGCCCGGAATGAGCAGCGGAATACCCGGCGGATAGGGCGTCACCAGCATCGCCGTCACCCGCCCTTCCAGATCGGCGAGCGTCACCCGTTCGATTTCGCGGTGCGCCATGCGGGTGAAGGCTTCAGCAGGTTTCATGACGGGAGTCATGTCGGAGAGATACATCTCGGTGGTCAGGCGCGCAACATCGTGCTTCTTGTAGAACTCATGAATCTGGTCGCACAGATCCTTGAGTCCGACCCGCTCATACTTCGGATGCCGCGCGATGAATTCGGGCATCACGCGCCATAGCGGCTGATTGCGGTCGTAATCGTCCTTGAACTGCTGCAACTCCGTGAGCATCGTATTCCAGCGGCCCTTGGTGATGCCGATGGTAAACATGATGAAGAACGAATACAGCCCGGTTTTTTCGACGATGATGCCGTGTTCGGCCAGATACCGGGTGACGATCGCGGCCGGAATGCCGTTATGGTCGGCAAAGTCGCCATCGACATTCAGTCCCGGCGTGATGATGGTGGCCTTGATCGGATCGAGCATGTTAAAGCCCGGCGCGAGATTTCCGAAGCCGTGCCAGCGTTCGTTTGCGCGCAGCGTCCAGTCTTCCTGGTTGAGTTGACCGTCATCGTCGAGATGCTCGGAACCCCAGACCTGGAACCACCAGTCCCCCATGCCGTAGTCGCCGCCGACCTTGCGCATGGCGCGGCGAAACTCGATGGCTTCGGCCAGCGACTCATTGACCAGCGCCGTGCCGCCGGGCGCTTCCATCATCGCTGCCGCCACGTCGCACGAGGCGATGATTGCGTATTGCGGCGAGGTCGATGTGTGCATCAGGTAGGCTTCGTTGAAGATGTCGCGATCGAGCTGACGGGTTTCCGAGTTCTGCACGAGAATCTGGGAAGCCTGAGACAGCCCGGCAAGCAGCTTGTGGGTCGACTGGGTAGAAAAGACCATTGAATCCCGACAGCGCGGACGCCCCTCGCCAATGGCGTGATAGTCGCCGTAAAAATCGTGGAAAGCCGCATGCGGCAGCCAGGCTTCGTCGAAATGCAGGGTGTCGATGTGCCCGTCGAGCATCTGCTTGATGGTCTCGACGTTGTAGACCACCCCGTCGTAGGTCGATTGCGTAATGGTCAGAATGCGCGGTTTCTTGTTCTTCGCTTCGCGCGCAATCGGATTGGCCTCGATCTTTTTCCGGATGTTTTCGATACGGAATTCTTCCAGCGGAATCGGGCCGATGATGCCGTAGTGATTGCGGGTCGGAGTCAGAAACACCGGAACCGCCCCGGTCATGATGATCGAATGCAGCACCGATTTGTGGCAGTTGCGATCCACGACCACGATGTCGCCGGGCGCGACCGTCGTATGCCACACCATCTTGTTCGACGTCGACGTGCCGTTGGTGACGAAATAGAGGTGGTCGCAATTGAAGATGCGCGCCGCGTTGCGCTCGGAAGCCGCCACCGGGCCGGTGTGATCGAGCAACTGACCGAGTTCCTCGACTGCGTTGCACACGTCCGCGCGCAGCATGTTCTCGCCGAAAAACTGGTGAAACATCTGCCCGACCGGACTCTTCAGGAAAGCGACGCCGCCCGAGTGTCCGGGGCAGTGCCAGGAATAGGAACTGTCGGCCGCGTAGTGGGTGAGCGCACGAAAAAACGGCGGCGGCAGCGAATCGAGATAATGCTTGGCTTCCCGCACCACGTAGCGGGCGATGAATTCCGGCGTGTCCTCGAACATGTGGATGAAGCCGTGCAACTCGCGCAGCACATCGTTCGGAATATGCCGGGCCGTGCGCGTCTCGCCGTAGAGAAAGATCGGAATGTCGGCATTGCGTCGGCGAATGGCCTCGACGAACGCGCGCAAATCGGCAATGGCCTCGTCCGCATCCTCGCGCGAGGTGAATTCATCGTCGTCGATAGACAGAATGAAGGCCGAAGCGCGGCTCTGCTGTTGCGCAAACGCGGTCATGTCGCCATAGCTGGTCACGCCCAGCACTTCCATGTCTTCCTTCCGTATAGCTTCGACCAGAGCGCGGATACCCAGCCCGGAAGCGTTGTCGGACTGGAAGTCCTCGTCGATGATGATGATCGGGAAATGGAATCGCATCTTTATTACCTTCAAATCTTCGGCAAAGTCACGCCGACCTGCCCTTGATACTTCCCGCCGCGATCCTTGTACGAGGTCTCACATACCTCATCAGACTCGAAGAACAGCACCTGTGCACAGCCCTCGCCCGCGTAAATCTTGGCAGGCAGCGGCGTGGTATTCGAGAATTCCAGCGTCACGTATCCCTCCCACTCCGGCTCGAAAGGCGTGACATTCACGATGATGCCGCAGCGCGCGTAGGTGCTTTTGCCCAGACACACCGTGAGCACATTGCGCGGAATGCGGAAATACTCGACCGTGCGCGCCAGCGCAAAGGAATTGGGCGGGATGATGCAGACCTCAGCATCAATCTCGACGAAGGATTTGGGGTCGAACGCCTTGGGGTCGACGACCGTGGAATTGATGTTGGTAAACACCTTGAATTCCGGAGCGCAGCGGATGTCGTAGCCGTAACTCGACGTGCCGTAGGAAACGATCTTGCGTCCCTCGATCTCCCGCACCAGATAAGGCTCAAACGGTTCGATCATGCCGTGCTGTTCGGCCATGCGGCGTATCCAGCGGTCGGATTTGATGGACATGTTTGCGCTCCAGGGGCGGCGTTGAAAAGCGCGTAGTGTATGCGCGAGGGCGGGGAATGCAAGGGGCAAACGTCGGGTTTGGGGAAACTCAGATCATTCCGGTTCTTTTGACACGGGAGGCAGTAAGTAACGTGATTCGGCTTCCGTTACCGGTATAATTCAAGGCTTTTCAAGCAATCATGCGGTTCTTTCGCGGTTTTCAAGCCCCCGCCGAACAGCCTTGCGTGCTCACCATCGGATTATCCATGCACATATCATGAGCGCGCTGCTACTGTTATTCACCTGCTTGTTGCTGGGCGTGCTGGTGGCGCGGCGGGCCAAACCGCCTTCCGGCATGGTGCATAGCATCAACTGGTGGGTCATCAATGTGGCCCTGCCGGCGCTGGTGCTGGAACTGATACCGAGGATCGAGTTGGATGCGCGGCTATGGTTTCCCGTAACCGCGATGTGGGTCACGTTTTTCGGCGCATGGTTCTTGTTTGCCCTGCTCGGCAAAAAATTGAACTGGCCGCGCGGACGCATCGGCGCGTTGACGCTGGTATGCGGTTTGGGCAATACCTCGTTCATCGGTTACCCCATGATACAGGCGCTGCACGGCGAAGCCGGATTGACGTTGGCGGTCGTGGCCGATCAACTTGGCACTTTCCCGCTGCTTGCATCGGTAGGCGTAGTGGTGGCATCGCTATATGCGGGCAAAGTGCCGCAACCACGGGTAATCGTCCGCCGCATTCTCGTTTTCCCGCCCTTTCTGGCGCTGATCGCAGGCGTCGTGATCGGTTTTCTGGGCGGCTGGCCCGCGTGGTCGGGAGTGGAACCGGTACTGAAATCCATCGGCGGAACCCTGACGCCGCTGGCTCTCTTTTCGGTCGGTTTGCAATTGCGGTTTCATCTCGGCAGGCAGCAACTCTCGGCGCTGTCCATCGGCCTGGGCTGGAAACTCGCGCTGGCGCCCCTGCTGGTGTGGTTGCTCGGCCGCATGACGCATACGGACGGATCGCCGCTGACGGTGAGCGTGCTGGAAGCGGCAATGGCGCCGATGATCTCCGCCGCCATCATGGCCGACGAATACAAACTCGAACCGCCGCTGACCAACAGCGTGCTTGGCATTGGTATCGTGTTATCCCTATTCACGGTTCCGCTGGCGAATGCGCTGTTGGGCCGCTGAAGTCGGTTTCCGTTATCGGTATAATCTAAAGTTTTTTCGAGCAATCATGCGGTTCTTTCGCGGTTTTCAAGCCCCCGCCGAACAGCCTTGCGTGCTCACCATCGGCAACTTCGATGGTCTGCATCTCGGGCATCAGGCATTGTTGCGTCTGCTCGCCGACAGGGCGCGCGCGCTCGGGCTGCCCGCGTCGGTACTGACCTTCGAGCCGCATCCGCGTGAAGTTTTTTCTCCCGATGACGCCCCCGCACGCCTGACATCGCTACGCGAAAAACTGCTGCTCTTCGGCGACAACGGAGTCGATCACGCGCATATTCAACGGTTCGACGCCCGTTTTTCCGGCCTGACCGCCGAAGCGTTCATCCAGTCCGTGCTCGTGCACGGCCTGAAAGTGCGCCACCTCCTGATCGGCGACGATTTTCGCTTCGGCACGCGCCGTAGCGGCAATTTCGCCATGTTGCAGGCGGCTGGGCGCGCGCATGGGTTGGGGGTGGAAGCGATGCCCACCCTGTCCGTCGCAGGCGTTCGGGCATCCAGTTCCGCCGTGCGCAGGGCGCTGGAGGCGGGCGACCTCACTCACGCAGCGCGTCTGCTCGGGCGGCCTTACAGCATCGCCGGACAGGTGATGCACGGCAACCGCCTTGGACGGGAAATCGGCTTTCCAACGCTCAACATCACGCTCCACCACCGGCGGCCCGCCCTCTCCGGCGTATTCACGGTGGAGGTTGAAGGGCTTCATCGCTCGCGGCTGCCGGGCGTAGCCAATATCGGCACCCGCCCTACCGTAGACAATACCCCGCAGCCCCGGCTGGAAGTGCATCTGCTCGACTTCTCGGGCGAGTGCTACGGCGCACACCTGCGAATACATTTTTTCCATAAACTGCGCGACGAAATCCGCTTCCCATCGCTCGATGCGCTCAAAGCGCAGATCGGGCTGGATACGCAGGCGGCGCGCGACTGGTTCTCCCAACATCCGGACGCCGCTGGCGGCTGAAACGTTCAGGATCACGCCTTCATGACTACCGATTACCGAAAAACGCTCAATCTGCCTGATACGCCATTCCCGATGCGCGGCGACCTGCCCAAGCGCGAACCGGGCTGGATTGCCGGATGGCAACGCCTCTACCAGAAAATCCGCGCCGTTAGCGCGGGCCGCCCTCGCTTCATCCTGCACGACGGCCCGCCCTACGCCAACGGCACCCTGCATCTGGGGCACGCACTGAACAAAATTCTCAAAGACATCATCGTTCGCGCCAAAACATTGTCCGGGTTCGACGCGCCTTACGTGCCGGGCTGGGATTGTCACGGGCTGCCGATCGAGCACAAGGTGGAAACCACTCACGGCAAGCATCTGCCTCCCGGCAAGGTGCGCGAGTTGTGCCGCGCCTACGCCACTGAGCAGGTAGAACTCCAGAAGGTCGATTTCATTCGTCTCGGCGTGCTCGGCGACTGGGATAACCCTTACCTGACGATGGACTTCGCCAACGAGGCGGGCGAGATTCGCGCGCTGGCCGAAATGGTGAAGCGCGGTTACGTCTTCAAGGGATTGAAGCCGGTGAACTGGTGCTTCGACTGCGGCTCCGCGCTTGCCGAAGCCGAAGTGGAATATGCCGACAAATCCTCGCCCGCTATCGACATCGCCTTCCCTGTCAGTGAGGGTCACGCCGCCCGGCTCGCACAGGCATTCGGCCTGCAGAACCTTGGGAAACCCGCCGCCGCCGTCATCTGGACGACAACGCCCTGGACGATTCCCGCCAACCAGGCGCTCAACATTCATCCCGAACTCGATTACGCGCTGGTCGACACGGGCGAACGATTACTCGTCCTGGCGCGGGAACTGACTGAGGCGGCGCTCACGCGCTACAAACTCATTGGGACGATCATCGCGACCGCCAAAGGCGCGGCGCTCGACAACATCGAATTCCGCCACCCGTTCTATGATCGCCCCTCACCCGTGTTTCTTGCCAATTACGTGGGAGTCGACACCGGAACGGGCGTCGTGCATTCGGCCCCGGCGCATGGAGTGGACGACTTCAATGCGTGGCTCGCCTATGGACGCGCAAGCGACGAAATCCTTTCCATCGTCCAGGGCGACGGCCATTTTGCCGCCGACCTGCCGTTTTTCGGCGGCATGAACATCTGGAAAGCCAACCCCGTCATCGTCGAAAAACTCGCCGAAGTCGGCGCGCTGCTTGCGCATGAAAAAATCATGCACAGCTACATGCACTGCTGGCGGCACAAGACTCCGCTCGTCTATCGCGCCACCACGCAATGGTTCGTAGGCATGGATCGCCGCCTGAAGGATGGCTCCACCCTGCGCGAGCGGGCGCTCAAGGGCGTAGAGCAAACCCGCTTCTTCCCCGGCTGGGGACAAGCCCGCCTGCACGCGATGATTGCCAACCGCCCGGATTGGTGCATCTCGCGCCAACGCACCTGGGGCGTGCCAATTCCTTTCTTCCTCCATAAAGAAACGGGAGAGTTGCATCCACGCACCGTCGAATTGATGGAAGAAGTCGCGCGCCGGGTCGAAAAAGAGGGAATCGAAGCCTGGTTCAAGCTCGATGCCGCCGAACTGCTCGGGGCGGAGGCCGCCGATTTCGAGAAGATCAGCGACACGCTGGACGTCTGGTTCGACTCGGGTACCACGCACTGGCATGTGCTGCGTGGTTCGCACCCGCACAGCCACGCTGAAGGCCCCGCCGCTGACCTCTACCTCGAAGGCTCCGACCAGCATCGCGGCTGGTTCCACTCCTCGCTCCTCACGGGCGCGGCCATCGACGGACATCCACCCTACCGCGCGCTGCTCACCCACGGTTTTACCGTCGACGGGCAAGGCCGCAAAATGAGCAAATCGCTCGGAAACGTCATCCTGCCGCAGGAAGTCTCCGACAAGTATGGTGCGGAAATTCTGCGCCTGTGGGTGGCTTCCACTGACTATTCGGGCGAAGTCGCCCTTTCGGACGAAATCCTCAAACGCACGATCGAAGCCTACCGCCGCATCCGCAACACCGTGCGGTTTCTGCTCGCCAACACCTCGGACTTCGATATGTCCAGGGACATGCTGCCCGTGGCCGAGTGGCTGGAAATCGACCGTTACGCGCTCATTCTCACCCGCAATCTGCAAACGCAGGCGCTGGCCGACTATGACCGTTTTGAGTTCCACCGCATCGCCCAGGCGCTGCAAACCTTCTGTTCCGAAGACCTTGGCGCGTTTTACCTCAACATTCTGAAAGACCGCCTCTACACGACAGCAGAAAAGTCCCCTGCCCGCCGCTCCGCGCAAAGCGCGCTCTGGCACATCACCCAGACTCTGACCCGGCTGATGGCCCCGATACTGGCCTTCACCGCCGAAGAAATCTGGCAGACCCTTACCGGCAACAAGGAAGATTCTGTGATGCTCCAGACTTGGCACCTTCTTCCCGATGTGCCTGACGAAGACGCACTCACCGCGCGCTGGGCGCACATCACCGCCGTGCGGGCCGACGTGCTGAAGGCGCTGGAAGAACTGCGCATCAAGGGCGAGATTGGCGCGGACTTGCAGGCCGCCGTCACCCTCACCGCCGAGGGCGAACTTTTTGATGCACTCATCGCGCTGGGAGACGATCTCAAATTCGTTTTCATCACCTCCGCCGCCACGCTCGAACGAGGCCCGTTCAGCATCCGGGTCGTTCCCGCCCAGGGCGCGAAATGCGAACGTTGCTGGCATGTGCGCGAAGATGTGGGGCAAAACGCCGAACATCCCGCATTGTGTGGACGCTGCATGAGCAACCTCTTTGGCAGCGGAGAACAACGTCATCATGCCTGACCGCCGCCACGCTCTCCGAGCCATGACGCCCTGGCTCGCATTCATCGTTCTGGTGATCCTGCTCGATCAGGTGACGAAGAAATGGGCGCTCGACTACTTCCTGTCCCACTTCACGCATAGCGGGCGGATCGAAGTCACCTTTTTCTTCGATCTCGTCCTCGCCTTCAATCGTGGCGCGGCCTTCAGCTTTCTGGCCGAACATTCCGGCTGGCAACGCTGGTTCTTTGCCGTGCTGGCGCTGGCAGTCAGCGCCTGGCTGCTGACGCTCACCTGGCGGCATCGCTTTGAGCGCCTGCTGCCGTCCGCCTTTTCCCTCATCATTGGCGGCGCGCTCGGCAACGTCATCGACCGCTTCAACCACGGCGCGGTCGTCGATTTCCTTTCCTTCCACGCAGGGCCGTATTACTGGCCTGCTTTCAACATTGCCGATTCGGCGATCACGCTTGGCGTCGCCCTGATGCTCATCGGCCAATTTCGCATAAAAAAAACGACAAATGCCCCACCGGAGACCCCCACATGAACCGGATAGTCCCCTCAGACAGCCTCGTCACCCTGCACTACCGCATCAGTCTGCCCAATGGTCAGCCGCTGCTCTCCACATTCGAGGCCACCCCTGCCACACTCAAACTGGGTGTAAACGAAATGCTGCCCGCGATGGAAAAACTCATCGTTGGTCTACCCGTCGGCAGTCGCCGGGTATTTGAACTCACCGCCGAGGAAGCCTTTGGCCCGTACCGGCCCGAACTCATCGAGCGCGTGCGCCGCGAGCACATGCTCCAGCAGGACGTCGAACCCCTGAGCATCATGGAATTCCTCGCCCCCGACGGTTCAAAATACTCGGGCCTCGTGCGCGAAGTCGACGACACTTCCGCGCTGATCGACTTCAATCACCCGCTGGCAGGCGTACCTATCCACCTCGAAGTCGAAATCATCGACGCCCTTTCGGCCTGACTCCACCCTTCCCGCGCCCTTGCCGATCATGACAACCCCGGAAATCCTCCTGGCCAACCCGCGCGGTTTTTGCGCGGGGGTCGAGCGCGCCATCGAGATCGTCGAGCGCGCACTTGAACGCTTCGGCGCGCCCATTTACGTGCGTCACGAAGTCGTTCACAACCGTCACGTCGTCGACGGCCTGCGGGCGCGCGGCGCGATTTTCGTCGAAGAACTCGACGAAATTCCCGATGGCGCCACCGTCATTTTCAGCGCCCACGGCGTACCGCTTTCCGTGCAGCGAGAAGCCGCTCGCCGGAAATTGCGCGTATTCGACGCCACCTGCCCGCTCGTCACCAAGGTCCACCTGGAAGTGACGCGCATGCACGCCCAAGCGTTTGAGATCGTCATGATCGGCCACGGCCATCATCCCGAAGTCGAAGGCACGATGGGGCAGATCGAAGGCGGCATCCATCTGGTCGAAACCGAAGCGGATGCCGCCGCCCTGCATCCTGCGCAGCCGGAGCGCCTTGCCTACGTCACCCAGACCACCTTGTCCGTCGATGACGCAGCGGGCATCGTCGCCACCCTGCGCACCCGTTTTCCCGCAATCACTGGCCCCAAAAAGGACGACATCTGCTACGCCACCCAAAACCGGCAGGATGCCGTCAAGCGCCTCGCGGAACAGGCCGACATCGTCTTTGTGGTCGGCTCCAAAAACAGTTCCAACTCCAACCGCCTGTGTGAAGTCGCAAAGCTGCGCGGCCTCCCCGCGCATCTGGTAGACGACTCCGGCGACATCGACCCGGCCTGGCTCGTCAATAAAAAGAAGATTGGCGTCACCGCTGGCGCATCCGCTCCGGAAGCGCTGATTTCTGAGGTCATCAACCATTTGCAGGCGCTCACCGGCGCTACGGTGCGCGAGTTGGATGGCGTGCCGGAGACGACGGTTTTTCCGCTGCCGAAGGGGTTGTAGGAAGGATCGCAGACCGAAATGTGACCGCGAACTCATCGTCATTAGAGCGGTTTTGATTCAATTGCATACACGCCATAGGCTGAATATGTAATCGAATGAATCGAAATCGCTCTAATTCTCAGTCCTGCCCCGGACACGTTGCACACTCCTTTGGGTACCAGAACGTGCGAAACATATTGATGCCGTAGGACTGCCCATCGTATTTCAGCACTTTGCGAACAGTGCGCTTACCCGTATCCAAATCATCTTGCGTCACATGCGCGGTAATTGAAAGATCGGCAAAACCATGACTCGATGTTTTCTCAACCGCAATGGTCATACGTGCCGACTCAGTTCGCACATCATTGACCTCAAGAGCACAAGGCTCCCCATCAATTATGATCCAGCCATAAAGATTCGTACCGAATATGGCACGCAAACGCTCGCCCTCACGAATCCACAAAGTCAACTCTCTTTCGGCGTTTGCTTCGGAACAACTCGCCCCATGCGCACCACTATTGAATACGACGCCAAAGGCGCGTACATCCTTGGATAATGTGTACCGTGCAGTGTCAATGCGGTAACTACCAAGAGCTGTGACCGCGTCTTCTATGACGGTGGAGCGATTAGCCGCAACCACCTTGCCAGCCTCGACCAGCGCAATGATCTGCAACTTGTTCCCTTCATCGGGAAACCGCCCTTCATGATTGGTGTCAAATGCGATAGCTGCGATCATAGTGCCCGGAGCATTTGGCATCGCCTTGCACGCTGCGGCAACAATGAGACCGCCTTGCTCATCCCTCGAAACCAGCTTGCCTTTGACCCCGGCCCAGCGGGCGACTGCCTCGATTGTCCCGCTGTCGCAAGGCTGCGCGTCATCAGCATGCGCCGGCGGAGTAAACGCTACAGCAAAAAAAGATAATAACCATAGGGTCTTGCACATCAGATTGCTCAACATGAACGCAGCCTTGTTTTTAATCGGAATAAGTAGTATATAATGAAAAACATGTATTCAAAAATGTAAGGAATGGGACAAATGCGTACAGTTGAAATCAAAGTTGGTAGCACGCCCGGTCGGGAATTTCCGACATGGGCTTATCCGAACGGAGGTCATCTTGGTTATTTTTCGGTTCCTTCTTATTCATGTGTCGTGACAGGGCGTAACGATGCGGGAAATAGTGTGCTGGAAAGATTCGAGGTATTGCGATTTGGTGTTTTGTGTAAGGACGGAAAGTCGCCAGAGGTTGTAGGTTTGGCTGACTATCAGAGCCATATAATAAAGGCGTGGGTGGGCAGTTACAGAGTGCACAGTGCGAGCTCAAATGAGAACGGAGCATGGCAGGTTTATAATAATTTTCTGATTCATGACGGACCAGATAATGCATCTGAAGTATTTGCAACCATTGGTTGTATTGAGATTACTGGACCACAAGGGTTCGTTAAATTTAATGATCTTATTATAAGACTATCGGGACCTAAAGCAACTTCTCGTGAGGAGCAGCTCCTAGAAATCGGGCGAGCCAAGTCTATGAGGATTATATATGAGGCTGCGAAACGTCCTGCTTTGAAAAAAAGATGAAGACCAATGCCATGAGAACGGTACTGTTTGCTTTCTTGCTGGGTTTGTTTTGCAGGAACGTCTTGGCGTCACCGGATATGGATCCGGTCGAAATCGTCCGCAATGCAATGATTGAACGATTATTGGACGGCAACAGCGCAAGGTTGAAGCTAGAAACCCCTGTTGACATGGCGTTTGTCAAAAAGATCGCTCCCAAGCGCCTTGGGTCAAACATTGTGGCTTCTGCTACTGGAATTGCGGGGGTAAATTTCAGGTTTGAGTCATTACACCAGGATTTACAAGACTTGCCTCATGTAGAAATATGGGTCTTTTCTTATCGCAATAACAAAACAGCTCTTCGTAATGCAAAAACCATCAGAGGTTTATGTAGAGGCGAATGTTTCAGGTCGAAATTATTGACTTTTTTTTCATATACAGTCGTTTCAAATAAAATAGTAATAATTTTTACAGAAAATTCTGGAGATGAAAGTATCGTCGATTTTGTTAAGTCTGTTCCAAAAATTTTTGATAAATGAGGGCTTACACATCAGTCAGGCAACCTCATTCGCAAGAAGAGAATTGAGTGTGAGTGGAGGTATGTTTTTGGTTGAGCAAAAACACAACATACCCCCGAAAATAAGGATGAGACTCCAACCCTGGCGGCACACTCCACTCCCCGCCTTGCAACAATCCAATCCGAAACGGAATTTTCAAACGCCCAAGTCGCGACAGATAGGATTCATAGCCAGGAATCACACGACGTCCCTGATAAATCTGCAACACCGCTTCATCGACAACTCCAGCCAGCGCATCGAGTCCGGCAGGGTCGCCATTGGCGCTCCAGTTCAGCAAGCCTGTGATGCTCAACTGACAATCTGCCGGTAATCGCTGTCTCAGATCCTTGAGGAAGACGGCATATCTGACATCAGCAGCATCAGGTTGACGCGCGTGTCATTACCTGGCGACAGCATGGCCATCGAAACGGTAGAGCGAAGACAACCTGTTGCCGAGTCGTAAGCCTGTTCGATGGCGCTGTAACCATAATAGCCGCAACCGTCACCGCCGCAGGCATGCGCCGGACGACACCAGATCAGGCAAATCGGGACCAACAGGAGCAACAGGAATTTCAGGGAAGGGATATGAGGTTTCATGAGATGTTTTGCCTGATAGCACAATTTTGATTGCAACCAGTGATCCACTATGGAACGCATATGTGAAGAGCCCGAGACGGCTACATGAGGTTCATGTGAAGTGCGCGCCAAAGGAAAAGCGCCGAACTTCGCAGCGCTCAGAAAGGTATAATCAACCATCATGACTCGAAAAAGAACTGTTATATGCGCGAAGGCGGCAAGTGTCACGACGCTCGATCATGCTTCTGCTATTCTTGGGCGCCCCAACAAAGCGATCACGAAGCGCGTATACCATCGGCGCGGCGAGATTGTTAAATCAATCAGGTAAACCCCGTCGAACTGGAAGCGTCTCCGCTTTTTTATTATAAAGGCAAAATGCCAATGGAAATGTTTGCTGAAAAAACGTCAATAAAATCAATGGTGCCCAGGACGGGACTCGAACCCGTAAGCCTGACGGCGGCAGATTTTAAGTCTGCTGTGTATACCAATTCCACCACCCGGGCAGGTGGCGGATTGTCGCATGGATGTGGGCTGTCGTGAAAACAACCGAAGCGCGGAAACTGCTCGGGGTTGAGCGCGATGCCACCCCTCATGCCATCAAAAAGGCTTTTCGCCACCTGGCGATGCGCTGGCATCCGGATCGCAATCCCGCGCCCGAAGCCCATGAGATGTTTGCCCGCCTCAGCGCCGCCTGCGATCTTCTGCTGGAACCGTTCGAACCGGCTCACGCCGATGATAAAAGCGACTCCCCGACAAGCAAGACAGATTCTCACGGCGCGGATCGCAACCAGGATATTGAACTCGACATCGAGCAGCTTTGCCTCGGCGGCAAAGTCGACGTCGTCCTCGAATCGGGCGTGGAATGCGCGGAATGCGCGGGCCAAGGCTGGCAGGAACATGAACACAGCCAGCTTTGCACACATTGTCAGGGCAGCGGCCGGGTACGGCACATCAAAAACCTGGTGCGCTGCAAGGATTGCGATGGACGCGGTTACTCCAAGCGTATCCGCTGCCTTCAGTGTCATGGAAGCGGACGCCAGATCAGCCAACGCGTCCTGACCGTGACCATTCCCCCCGGCATGCTGCCGGGCGACGAGTTGCGCCTCAAAGGCGAAGGTTACGCGCCCGCTTCAGGCAAGGGTCGTCCCGGAGATTTGCGCCTGCGCGTCCAGTTGCGTCCCCACCCGCTCTATACTCTCGAAGAAAATGACATTATCCTTAATCGTCCAGTCAGCGTCTTCATCCTGCTGGGCGGTGGAAATATCAGCGCGCCTTCGCCCGCTGGCCTGCACGATCTCGTTATAGAACCCGGATCGGCAACCTCGCGCGAACAGATCATTCCCGGCGCAGGCATTCCTGCCAGAGGCAATCGGGCAGCGGGAAAACTGCGCGTGCGTCTCGTTCCAGTATTGCCTTGCTCGCCAACCCCTGCACTGATCGAACTCTATCGTGCGCTACAGACTGAAATCGGGCGGGCAGACATCCTTCCGGAACTTGCGGCATGGGAGCAGCGATGGTTACCTGGATATTTAGTCGACCCTGAACAACCCCTAACATCTTGATTTAATATAATAAATTGTCTATTTTTGGTTGTCATATTTGCAAGAAATAGCTTAAAATAGAGCTGTTTTCTTGCAAATTTTTCCGCCGATGAAACCCAAAGA
>Ga0209628_10000020_pt1 | contig 72194 bp, 68 predicted proteins | sample TergutCu122P4_FD_187285 | JGI IMG/M metagenome (GOLD analysis project Ga0209628, IMG submission 187285) | Cubitermes ugandensis P4 segment gut microbial communities from Kakamega Forest, Kenya - Cu122 P4 (SPAdes) (version 2) | ecosystem: Host-associated > Arthropoda: Insects > Digestive system... | reverse complement strand
ATTATTGTTTTGATATTTTTATTGGTGTAGCTGTGTAATTTTTGTATTTTTATACATCCGATTTGATCATTCGGTAGTGTATTTGATCAGTTTGAGAATACAAAAATAATTGAGACTAACGTCTATTAAACCAATTGATGCCATGGTATATAAACAAAGTAATGCCCACAATTTTTGCAAACTTTGCTTTTGTAGTGATATCTTTACTTGTCGCATGGCATGTAACAAAAAATTTAAGAAACCAACAAACCGACAACACAGAAACACCACTCACTGCTAATGCCTCTACGTCACCAACAACAATTAACAACAAAACTGACACAGTAAATACCACTACAGACATCAGCAACTTGTAATGCTCAATATTTTTATTATCGACGTAAATTTTTCAACTTCAAACATGTCATACGTATGCTGTGGCTCTTAAAGCCACTTTGAAGCCAAAACGGCGTTTTTAGTGTTAAAATAAAAAAGTGGAAATGTTGATTTTTGATTTAAATATTTGGTGGTGAAATGTCTATTGTGGTGGTGTGGAGTTGGTTTGTTTCATTGTAAAGAATGCAATTGCAAGCACTAATGCCGCTATCCATATGAGTAGTAGTCCCACTGCGATTATGGAGAGTATTGCGCCGATTAGTAGCAGAAGACTTACTGTTGCAAACCTGTTTGTGCCTGAATGTGTGGCAAGATCTTTTAGGGATCGTCTTATAAAGAACGTTGCAATTATTGCTGACACACAAAATATAGTTAAAATCAGCAGTAGTATTGTGAGAAGAGGCATAACTGCTGAAAGGTCAAGATTAGCGATGTCTGGCGTTAAATTTTGAAGCGATGATGGGTCACCGTTCCAGTCGGGATAAAATTGATGCGTCAAATCCATTGATAATGGCAAAAGCTTTACTTCTGCAATGATGCTCATGAAAATAGAGCCGATTATTGCCACTACACCGCCAAAGAGTGCATTGGTAAAGATGCTTTTGTTTTTGTAGAAATTGGCAAAACCATAAAGACTAACTATGATAAGAAGACCGCCAATAATCTCGATGCCGCCAAAGACAAGTGTTTGATTAACAAACAGTGGTATACAGCCAAGAAACATTAGCAACGCGCCGATTGTACCTAAATTTTTGCTTGTTTCAAAATTCACTTAGTGTTCCTCCATTTTTCCTTTAACACTTAAGAATAAAGCGCATATTAAATCTTATGTCTCTAAAATAATGTCGAATACTCAAATTATGATTTATGCTATACATTTGTTTGTTTAGACTTTTAATTTGTTGTCCTACTTACACTAAAGATGTAGAACTCGTTTAAATGACAAGAAAGAGTAAGTTGAAAAATGTTTACTCTGTCTCTTCTGTTTCTGCATCTTCTTCTTTACTGCTATGGTAAACATAGAGAAAGATTAATGATATAGCAACTGCTGTTGCACCCATCATGATGTATTGCAATACTGCGAAATATGCACTTAGTTCCATTAAGATTCTCCTTATGTACTTACTCTTGTAGCATCTAAATATTTAAGGTGTAGCTTTTTCTAGTTCTATTAAGCATGGCGATATAGCAAATTTTAGTGTATACAACAACACTATTTCCCAGACGTTTTTTTCCATTCTTTCATAAGCATATTATACTCTTCATCGTTACTGTCAATGGTTTCAAACCAGCCTAGATTTTGTGCAATTTTTTGAGCAAAAATGTGATAACACATGTGAACTTTTTTATCTAAAACTCTAAAATAAAAATCATCACAGGTACAGTATTCTGCTTCAGGCATAATCAAATAGTCACGTTCACGACCTATAACAATCCAAACTACACGCCCACTGGGACTAAACCGGTACTTTTTAACCCTATTATCTTTAAGGGTATCTAACGCTTTAGTGAATCGCTGCCCAAAAAGCTCATAGAGCTCACTAATATTCTCCCCCGACAGTTTACCCGCTACCTTAGCTTGCCTGCATATAGCATTCAAAGTTTCTACTTCAGAGTTATTATTAACAGCCAACAGCATACACTGTAAACATCTAGAAAAAATGGAACATTTAGCCTTTTAGTCTAACTTATATTAATTGGATCCCCTTTAGGATTACCCAAAGGCTCAAGTTTAGGAATAACCACTTCTAAAACCCCATTCCTATAAGTCGACCTAGCCTCTTTAATACGGGTCTTAACAGGCAACTCTATTTCCTTATAATATTTATACGGCGAAGTATCCACAGATATAGTTAAAGCATCCTCCGTACCATGAAGCTTAATATCTGTCTTTTCAACACCTGGCAATTCAACAACAACCTGAATTTCATCAGCATTATTCACAACATCAACAAGAGGCTCACGTTCCTCTTTAACCTCAGGACCCTTATGGCTCTTTTTAACGTTACCAAACTCCTGTATATCAGGCTTACCATCAGGTCCAATCTTCATACTATAACCATACACAAACGGTCCTAGCTCCTTGACAGTACTCCCATCTGGCAATTTACGCTCCTTAACATACTCCTTAGGCCCCTTCTCATGAAAACTCTTAAACTCATCCTCCATCATTTTCTCCACCTCACGAAACATATTATTTATATCACCAAAAAACGGCCCTTTAGACTGTACACGACGCTTTTTAAACCATTCAGGCAAATCATCATCATTTTCGAAAGACAAAGCTACTCACGAAACATAATAAAAACATCGACTCCAATAAATTTTACGTCACACATCTAACGTTAAACAACCTACATATCTCACATCATTCAGTAAAATACAATTTTTCTCCAATTTTTAACTCTCTTTAGCATACATACACAAGACAGCTTATCAAAAATAAAACCGTTAAACTTGGAATATTGTCACTTTTAATTTTTGATAGCCTGCGATGAAAAAGGGGTTTGTATTAAAATTTGACTAAGCTAAGGATTGCATCATGGATATTAGTGTTACCTGATGCTACAAATTTCAGGGTTTGCTTTGGATCTAATTTAACGTCAACTGGTTGATTGTCTGCATCAGTTATTAACCCGCCTGCTTCTTTGATTATCAAAAATCCTGCGGCTACATCTGTTGTGCGTAGTTTACCTCGTATGTCAACAAAAGCATCAGTTAACCCGTTAGCAACATAACACAATTCTAAAGCATTAGCACCGTAATGTCTGATATGTTTAGTTTGTTGGATTAAATCGGTTAGTTTAGGTGCAACTTCTGCAACTTTGTAAGTATTAAGATCCATTCCAAGTACAGCTTTTTGAAGATTTGAAACTTGTGAGGTCATAATTCTCTCACCATCACGATATGCCCCTTTGTTTTCTTGTGCCATATACGTGATATCATGATACAAATCAGTGACTAAACCAGCGTAAACTTCTGATATGACTGGTTTTCTTGAAACAGCAATTGACGAAGCGTAAAATGGTAATCCACGTAACAAGTTGGTTGTGCCATCAATTGGATCAATTGTTATGTGACACTCTTCTGGATTGTTGCCATACTTTTCAAAACCTGATTCTTCACTGATTAATGAAAATGAAACATTATGATCCTGCAACGTGTTAACAATAGCTTTCTCCGCAGCTAAGTCGACTGGTTTTATTGCATCTCCACCTGCACCTTCACCTAAGTCAGGCTGGGGGTCATTTAACATTTTTAAGTGCGGTTTTATTGCTTTTCCAACATTATTTTTACAATCAGTCAAAATTTTAAACCAGTCAAGTTGTGTGTTCATTTTACTCTCCTGTTTACTGTCTAATTATCAGACTTGATAAATAATGTCCTGAAATTAAACATTTATGTTGACATAAACACGCTCTTGTTTGAGTTTTATTGATTAATTCGTAGCTTTGGGTTGTGAAAATTGGTGTTATTTATGTGTGAATGTTATCAAAAAGTTTTGAACAGTTTTTGTTACACGGTTTTGTGTAACGTCTTGATTTTTAAACTAGAAAAATCATCTTGTACCACAATGTATTTATGCGGGGTTAAAAAGCTACTTTAACCGCATCTTAACATGTTACTTTAGGAGTAAAGCTATGTCAGAAGCAAATGTGGTGTTGATCGGTAAAAAGCCAGTAATGAACTATGTGCTTGCTTGCATAACCTTCTTTCATGGCGGAGCTAAAGAAGTTAACATCAAAGCGCGAGGAAAAGCAATCAGTAGGGCTATTGACGTAGCTGAAGTTGTAAGACGTAAATTCCTTCCAAATGTGAAAGTCAAAGTAATTACAATTGGAACAGATCAAATTCAACCTCAAGATGAGGGAACACAACTTAGTAACGTGAGTACGTTTGAAATAACACTTCAACGCTGAACACTCAAATAACTCTGTTGTTGTTTTCTCCTATTCATAATAAAAAAGGCGATTCAATAATGAAAACAGAACTGTGCAGTTTCTGCTTAAAAAGCGGCATGTTATGCCAGAAATGCTCTACTAAAGTAAAAGCTGGGGAAATCAGTGACTTAGACCTTAGAATCGCTAGATTCCTTCTTAACATGGAAGACAAGTATCCTACGCTTCAAAACGTTTGTTTTTACAAAGCAGTTGAAGTGGATAAAACCTTAGCAATACTCGTGGGACACGGAGATGTACCCCGTTTACTGGGTTATGGCGGCAAAATTATCAAAGCCTTGAGTGATGAAACAGGCAAGAATGTACGCATCCTCGAATATGGTGTTGATGACCGTAAATTCCTAGAAGATCTTTTTGTTCCCTTTAGCATTTTCACAATTAACACTATCTGGTTGCCAGACGGAACAACTGAAACTCGTGTCATTTTAAAACGCAAACGTGGTCAGCAGTTACCCTTTGATTTATCCACACTTAAAGGCATTGCTCAAAACGTAAGAAAAATGTCTATTCGTGTCGAATTTGCAGATTAACGGTTGAAATTATCATGAACATGGACTTCATTGCCGACTGGGTAAGGACTCACAATATTTACAATGTTTCTTCAGATCTAGATACACAAGAAGTTGTCCTATTTGGATGGGTTCAAGAAGTACGTGATCTTGGCGGTATCCGCTTTATTATAATGCAAGATAGCACAGGAACTATTCAAATAACAATACCTAAAAAACGTGTAGATCCTGCAGTATTAGAAAAATCCGAATTTTTACAGAAACGTTTCAGTATAGCTGTAAAGGGCGTCGTCAAAAAAACAAACATGACACCCCGCGGAATTGAAATAGTTCCTACACAAATTAAACTTTTAAACACAGCCATTGAACAGCTACCAATAGATATCACAGGCAAAACACCCGCAAGCATTGAAGCACGGCTCGATGCTCGCGCTCTTGACCTAACAACCGAAACTACCCTTGCAGTTTTTAAAATTAGACATACAGCTCTACAGACAATCCGCAGTTTTCTGTTTGAGAAAGGCTACCTTGAAGTTCAAACTCCAAAAATCATAGCCTCTGCAACAGAGGGCGGCGCAGAACTTTTTAGTATAAAATACTTTGACCAAACAGCATACCTTGCCCAAAGCCCCCAGCTCTACAAAGAACAATTAACCATGAGTATGGAAAAAGTCTTTGAAGTAGGTTCCTTTTTCAGAGCTGAAGAATCACATACTAGACGTCATCTAAGTGAATTTACAAGTGTGGATGTTGAACAGGCATTTGCTAACGCAGATGACATGATGGCACTCTTAGAACAGGTTATTCATCATGTCTTTGTAACAGTTAAAGAAAAATGTACTAACGAACTTCACACACTTAAATACAAATTTGAAGTTCCAGAACTTCCCTTCAAACGCTTAACATACACAGAAGTCCTCGAAAGCCTAAAAAAACGAGGTGTAGACATTACTTGGGGCGAGGACATTTCAACAGATGCCTTCCGTGAATTAGGCAAACTTTATCCATTCTTTTACTTTGTAACCGAGTGGCCTTCGAAAGCTAAAACTTTCTATATTAAACCACAAAAAGACAAACCTGACGTTTGCGAAGGGTTCGATCTCATGTGGCGTTATATAGAACTTGTTTCTGGCGGAACAAGAATCGAGCACAAAGAACAGCTTGTTAATAGAATGCAAGAAAAAGGCTTAAATCCTAAATCCTTCGAACATCATCTTCAAGTATTTGACTGGGGTATGCCTCCTCATGCTGGTTGGGCTATTGGCCTTGAACGTTTAACAATGATTCTCTCAGGCCGAAAAAACATCCGTGAAACAACACTATACCCTCGTGACAAGATAAGATTAACTCCATAAAATCTGTGGTACACATCTCCTTTTTATTTAGCCTTACTTTTTATGCTAAAATTTTTGTTTTTGTTGCCTAGTTATATTCTTAAGTCAGTATCTATTACTATTGTAAAGGTTTAATTTAACAAACGTAACAAAAAGTGAAAGCTTTGGAGCCATTAACTAAACGTTCAATACAACTTCTTAAAACTTTATACGAGAAAGGATGGCCAACTAGTACCTATACGCTTCGTGTTAAGCAGGATGAGTTGTCAAATCAGTTAGGTATAAGTCGACAGGCTCTCAGTATTCATTTGCGTAAACTAAAAAGTCGTGGTTATATTCGAACTGGTAGAGGTTTTATTGATGTTACTGATAAGGGTCTTGATATTCTAGGTGTATCTTCTCCGGTTTTTATTTTGTTAAAAATTTCGCCGGTAAAACGAATTTTGATTTATGAACAGCTTAGTCAGTTGCCAATTTCTCGAGCTTTTCGTGTTGCAGGTAATGTTGATGCTTTAATAATGGTTGAACGTGAAAATCTTGATGATGTACTTAAGAAACTCTACAATATTGACGGTATAGAAGCTACTCGATCATATGTTACAATTGATGTAATCAAATAAACTGTAAAGTTTAGACAAAAGATATATTTGACAGTTAATCATCAAAATGGAGAAGAAGGATAACAGCAATGCCGATATTAGACCCAGTTAAGAAAACAATTGCTCAAAAAAACAGGTTATACATGAAAATTTGTCGCGACTGTGGCGCACGAAACGCAGAAACAGCGCTAAAATGCCGCAAATGTAAACGTAAGAATTTGCGATGGAAGAAACGCGAACTAGTCAAATAATCATTCTTCTTTCATTTTATTTTCTTAAACTTTAACTATGTTTTCTAAATTTCTCTCTACATGTAATGATGTTATTTTTAACCTTAAATTTAGTTGACGTTTAAAGTGTTTTTGTCAGCGTTTCTATACTAAAAACAGTGTTTGCACAACCATTTTTTAGCAGTGGTATAGCTTGTGCTGCTATATCCATATTGTTTAGTAATGGTCGTAACATTTTAACTTCTTCGCCACATGCTACACCAATAGCTCCTTCATATTTGGCGCTGTTCAAAATTTTAGAAATACAACTACCACCTGACAAAATAAACACATCATAATTTTTTTCTTTGGCTATTGTGTCTGCTTGATTGACAATACAATCATCAGAGCAATGTGAGCAAACGTAACTAGGAATGTTTGTGTCAAAAACCGCTTTACAACGGCTATCTAAATATTTTCTTGAACAGTGCGGAAGTAAAAGCGCCCTTTTTTTGCTTTCTAAAAATTTATTCCGTTCAATAATATTTTCGGCTTGTAAGTTCATTAAATCGTTAAGCAAAACTATGGCATCATTAATGTTTAAACCTGTTACTTCTTCAATTTTGAACTTTTCTATCATGTGCATGGAAGTCTTTAAAACAGTTGTATGCATACCTGCTTGATAACTCGCCGTAGCAAGTTCGGTAAAGAAAAACTTTGGTACCTTGGATAAATCGAAAGTAAATTTATAGGGCATATGCCTAAATATGAAAAAATCATGCTTAAAAAAATACCTATTACATAGCCTTGTTTATGGCGTAATATTTTTTGTTTTACTTTATTTTCACAAAAATACGTAAAAATATAGTTTAGCCCTAACTTCCCGATTAAGTAATAGTTTTCAGATGTAACGACTTATTTTTTTGTCTCTTTTTACTATCGAAGCAGCTATAAGGCAGTTCTATAAAACTCCAATATTGCTTAGCATAAGTAATATGGGTCAATCTTGAATAAGCCACCGGCTCTAATGACAAAAACAGCTAAAAACAAGCCGATAAACAAAACACATTACTTAAATTTGGGCAGTTAGGAGTTTAGAAAGAGACAAAAACGGTTTGTATTAGAGACTTATTTCAAACATTAACTGGTTTACAAGTTCTTTATAACGGTTTTTTATGGTCATTTCAGTAGTTTGTACAATATCTGCGATTTCTTTTTGCGTTTTATGTTCCCCCATTAGAACCAGTGCTATATAGCCTGCTGCCGCTGCAATGCTTGCTGGATTACTACGACCTGCCGTAAGTTTACTCTCTTTTGCGGCTATGAGAATCTTGTGAGTTACTTCTTCAACTTTTTCTTGTATTGTACCATTATCGGAAAATTTTATTATACATTGATCTGGTTGAAGTGGTAATATTGAATAGTCAAACTTTTTTACCAAAAAGCGATAGTTTCTTCCTAACTCTTTTTTACTTACCGATGAGGCATGCACAAAATCGTCAAGGGTTTTTGACAGACCACACTGCCTGCATGCTAAATAAAGTGTGGCTGTTGCTATCCCTTGAATTGAGCGCCCACTAATTAAATGCTCTTTTACCACTTTTTGATAAATACCTGCTGCTGTTTCTAAAACATTTTTAGGTAAACGCATTTTACTAGAAATTTTTGTCATCTCAGATAATGCATAAGCTAAGTTGTGTTCTGTTGAACTTGTAACTCTTATACGCCTCTGCCATTTACGTAAACGGTAAACCTGAGTTTTCTGGTCAACTGGCACATTTTCATAATATCGGTTTCCTCGATTATGCCAGTCAATAACTGTTGTTAAATCTTTATCATGAATAGTATACGTTAAAGACGCATTGGATCTTGCACGTTTTGTTGTCTGTTTTTCATTAAAAGTTCTCAATTTTGTTCCTTTATTTACTACCTTTTTTTGATTAACAACAAATCCGCAGTCCATGCAAACAATTTCCACACTCTCATAGTCACGCATTAATCTTGTGCTGCCGCATTCTGGACATGCTTGCGTTTCCATTATTTCAATTTTTAATATTGGATCAATCTCAAACGGTTCGTCAGCGCGGTCTTTAACCATGCCTTTTACTCCGCATTTTTGGTGGAAGTAAATATAACGGTTTATTCAATAATGCTGTAGCATCTTTTATGCTTACCTTAATCACTGCATACGGTGATGACACAGGACCAATGATGTCAAAAACTTTGCCTACAACTGTTAAATTCTCATCAGCTACTTCACAGCCAATTTTTGGAGTGCTATCTATCTTAATAATAAGACAATTTGATGGTGTAACATTTAACACCTTGCCAATCCTTTGCAATTTTTATCTCCTCAGAAAAACATGAAGCTCAATGTAACTCTACATTTAAAGTTTTTGTTTTCTCATTCAATAACGGGCAAGTATAACCAAACTTTAGCAGAAACCTTATTTAAGAAGAAACATTGATATGACTCTACCTTAAAAGGGTGAGAGGTCAAGAAAAATATGACAAAACCATTCTATGTAAAAATTAATATACCGCAAGAAGTCGTAGATGCAGCCTATGAAGCCCTATCAACCGCTTCAAAAGCTGGTGCAGTTAGAAAAGGAACTAATGAAGCCACAAAAGCTGTTGAACGCTCAGTAGCAAAACTTGTTGTAATAGCTGAGGATGTGGATCCTCCAGAAGTTATTGCCCACTTGCCTTTGCTTTGTGATGAACGAAAAATTCCATACGTGTTTGTTCCAACAAAAGAAGCCTTGGGAAAAGCAATAGGTATTGACGTTCCATGTGCGGCAGCATGCATAATAAAAGAAACTTCGGGTTTAATAAAAGAAATAATAGCACGACTTGATCAGGTTAAACGAGGAACTCAGTAATGAGTACTAAAGAAGAACGCAATGCAGCGCAGGATGAATTAATTCCCGCAGAAGTCATACAGGTCATCGGACGTACAGGCGTTACCGGTGAAATCTCGCAGGTCAGAGTGCGCATCATGGAAGGCAAAGACAAAGGAAGAATCATCACACGTAATGTTAAAGGTCCCGTGAGAATACAAGACATTTTAATGCTTCGTGAAACAGAACGTGAAGCAAAGAAAATTACAAGATAAACACAGATGGAGAATGATTGGTCATGCCAAAAGCGAGAAAATGTTCATTCTGCGGTAATGATTTCCCATCGGGTACTGGTATGATGTATGTTAAAAATGATGGTTCCGTTTTGTGGTTTGATTCAAGCAAATGCAAGAAAAGCAGCTTGAAATTCGGCAGAGATGCTCGTAAACTGAAATGGACCGAATACTATGGCAAAGAAGAAAAAGGTAAAGCCTAATTTTTTTTTCGTAGTATGACATCAAACTATAACCTTTTTTATTTTTAGCTTATTTTTTATCATATTGCACTGTACTTTTTAGTGTAAAATGTTTGTTATAATAATCAAAAAATATGTGGATTTTACTATTTACGTACTTGAATTTGTGTTATTCTTTAATATTTTTATTAATGTTACGTTTTACGAAAATTATTGCGTATAACTCGTAAAATTTAAATATGTAATGTAATACTCTATACCAAAAAGAGGCAAATTAAATGTTCCCGTTCAGTGGCTGCACAACAGCCTTAATTACCCCAATGACTGCAAATCAGCAGGTAGACTACGAAGGACTACGCCGTTTAGTCGACTTTCAAATCCACGAAGGCATAAATGGCCTACTAGCTGTAGGCACAACAGGCGAGTCACCAACCCTAAATTGGGAAGAACATAGCAAAGTAATTGAAAAAACCCGTGAATATTCCGGGGATCGCTGTTTTACCATCGCTGGTACTGGTAGCAATTCTACACAGGAGGCAATTGAAGGCACTCGACACGCTGAAATAGCGGGCGTAAACGCGGTTTTACTTGTTGACCCATACTATAATGGGCCAAGTTCACTAGAAATTCGTAGAGAATACATAGAACCCATAGCAAAGCAATTTCCTGACATGAAAATAATTCCATATGTAATACCGGGACGCACTGGAACTCAACTCTTTCCACAAGACCTTGCAATGCTGCATCAACAATATCCAAATGTGTGCTGTGTAAAGGAAGCAACAGGTGACATAGCGAATATGGCATTGACACGAAAGTTCTGCGGAGAAGATTTTGAAATTCTTAGTGGCGATGATGATAAAACATACCCTATAATAGTGGATCCCAATATCAAAGCAACTGGGGCAATATCTGTAGTGGCTAATGTTGCACCACGGGCTGTAACAGACATGATTCATTACGCACTTGACGGTGATATAGAAGCTGCTGCAGTGATTCATAAGGCACTTCAGCCGTTGTTTAATCTTGTTTCTGTGAAAACGCAGGAGACAACGCCTTTTGGTCTGGTTACTTGTAGGGCTAGGAATCCTTTGGCTTTTAAGACTTTGATGAACATTTTAGGTATGCCATCAGGACCTTGTAGGCAACCTTTGGGTAAAATGACCTGTGCTGGGCTTGAAGTTGTTCTGGCTGGTGCGCGTAAAGTTTATGAGGCAAATCCGCAGGTATTTGAACCGATTGCTGACTTTTTTGGCGTAAACCTTAATGATCGCTTATATCATAAAGAGTATTTTGTGGGATTAACTTATGCTTAAACTCTGTGTTGCAGGTGCAGCAGGCCGAATGGGTGTTGCAATAATTCAGGAGGCTTTCTCTAAAGGCATCCCAACAGTTGGTGCTATAGAGGCTCCAAATAGTTCTGCTATTGGTAGGACTCTTCAGAGTTTAGGAATATCTGAGCAGGATACAGAAGTTTTGTGCAGTGATCAACTTGTTAGTGCGCTTTCAAAAGCTGATGTTTTCATTAGTTTCACTTCTCCTGCTGCTGATTTGATAAATATTCCAGTAGCTGTTGGTCAAAAAAAGCGTGTAATTCTTGGTACCACTGGTTTTACTTCTGAACAAAATTGTGCAATTATTGATGCTATGAATGGTAAAGTTCCTGCAGTATTTTCTCCAAATTATAGTGTAGGCGTGAACATTTTTTTCAAACTTGTAGACACCCTTAAAGGGTTTCCTCAAAATTACGATTTTAGTATAAATGAAATTCATCATACAGGTAAAAAAGATGCTCCAAGTGGGACTGCTAAAGAACTTGGAGAAATTGTTTCAAATATGCGCAGTTACACAAAAACTGTTACCGGACGAAATGGTATAAGTCCAAGGCAACCTGATGAGATGGAAATAACTTCATTGCGTGCAGGTGGCGTTTCTGGGATTCATACATTAACGGTTGCAGGTCCACATGAAATGTTGCGGATTGAACACACTGCATTTACTCGTTCTGGTCTTGCCCAAGGAGCAGTACATGCAGCTGAATGGTTAAGTAAACAAGAGGTTCCTAAAATATACAGTATGGCGGATGTTTTAGGTTTAACTTAACAGGTTTTGTCCGTTAACTTTTTTATCAGGTTAATATTATAACGATTGGAGGAAAATCAATATGTCAATGAAGCGTAAGGTCGCTATTTTAGGTGCAACAGGAGCTGTTGGTCAGCGGTTTATACAGTTATTACAGGGTCATCCTTGGTTTCAAATTTCTGTACTTGCTGCGTCTGAACGGTCTGCAGGCAAAAAGTATAAAGATGCATGTCCATGGCTTATGGAAACGGAGCTTCCTGCAGAAATTGCTGAAATGCCTGTTGTAAATGCTGACATAAAATCTGTAGAGCAGGCAGGCGCAGATGTGGATTTAGTATTTTCTTCTCTACCTGGCGAACTTGCTAGTTCTGTTGAAACGCAATTTGGTGCCATTTACCCAGTTTTTAGTAAAACAAGCGCACATCGTATGGCCAAAGATGTTCCATTGCTCATTCCTGAAGTTAATCCTGATCATGCTGAAATGGTAAAGGTTCAACAAAAATTGCGCGGCTGGAAAGGGTTTATCGCAACTGACCCTAACTGTAGTACTATTCAACTTGCAATTACATTAAAGCCACTTATGCAGTTTGGCTTAAAACAAGTAATGGTATCTACAATGCAAGCCTTAAGTGGTGCCGGTTATCCTGGTGTTGCCTCTTTAGATATTATTGACAATGTAGTTCCATTCATTTCCGGTGAGGAAGAAAAAATGGAAACTGAGGCTCTTAAAATTTTAGGCAACTATAATAGTTGTAGTGGTACTGTGCAAAATGCAGTGTTTCAACTTAGTGCAAGTTGTAACCGTGTTAATGTTATGGATGGACACCTAGAGTCTATTTTCATAAAACTTGAGCAGAATCCCACTATGGAAGAGATAGAGAAAGCATTTGTTAAATTTCAAGGGGAGCCTCAAAAATTAAAGTTGCCAAGTGCTCCAGTTAATCCCATTATTGTACGACATGAAAAAAATCGCCCTCAGCCTCGGTTCGATCGTGACGCAGGTCATGGTATGAGTGTTGTGGTGGGAAGAATACGTAAAGACCCAATTATGTCATTCAAATATATGTGCTTAGGTCACAATACCATTAGAGGCGCTGCTGGCGGCGGCATTTTAAGTGCTGAACTTTATGTCTCTAAAGGGTTAGCCTAACTTCTTTTTTATGTTAATGATTTAGTTTGGTGTGAATTAATGGTTAAACGTAAACTTTGTGAACCCTTGGAAAACCGCAAAGGCGATTTGTATTTTGATGGTTTTTCAGTTGAGGAATTAGCAAAAAACTATGATACTCCACTTTATGTGATAAGTGAAAAACGAATCCGTGAAAACTATAACAGATTATACGATGCTATAGTAAACAAGTACAAAGATGTGCGAATTTATTATGCCTGTAAAGCAAACACTAACCTAACAGTGCTAAAAGTTCTCCAATCCGAAGGAGCATATCTTGATGCTGTTAGCCCTGGTGAAGTTTTCATGGGGTTAAGCAGTGGTTTTACTCCTGATCGAATTCTTTTCACAGGAGTTAGTGTTCGAAACGATGAACTTAAATTTCTTGTTGATGCAGGCATTACAATAAATATTGACAGTCTAAGTGAACTTGAGCGTTTGCTCAAAATTGCGGTTCCCTCAACAATTTCTGTACGTGTTAACCCCCAACTTGGAGATGGTCATCATGACCACTGTATTACTGCTGGTCCACACGTAAAGTTTGGTCTTTGTGAAGAAGACGTTCTAAAGGCTTATATGGCTGCAAAAAAAGCTCGTGTTGAACGTTTTGGGATTCATATGCATATTGGGTCTGGTATTTCAAATGTTAATTCATACGTTTTGGCTGTGGAAAAATTGTTAGATGTTGCTAAGCGTGTTCATGATGAGTTAGGTATAACTTTTGATTTTATTGATTTAGGCGGGGGTTTTGGGGTTCCTTATGAGCTAGATGATGCAGCTTTTGACTTGTCTGAGTATGTTTCTAAAGTTGTTTCATTGTTTAAGTCTAAAGTTAAAGAGTATAAATTAGGTAAACCGTTTCTATGTGTCGAGCCTGGTAGATACATTATTTGTGATGCCGGTATTTTGTTAACTACTGTTAACACAGTAAAAATTACCAATAATCGTAATTTTGTTGGTGTAGACGCAGGGTTTAACACGTTGGTTCGTCCTGCTATGTATGGTTCTTATCATCATATTTTGGTGGCAGACAAGTTAAATTTGAAAGCTTCTAAAGTTTTTGATGTTGCTGGTCCTCTTTGTGAGTCAGGCGATGTTTTAGCTAAAGATCGTCAATTACCTATGGTAGTTGAAGGTGATGTTTTAACTATTCTTAATGCTGGGGCTTATGGTTTTAGTATGAGTTCACAGTATAATTCTCGACCACGCGCAGCAGAGGTTATGATACGTCAAGGAAAACCTGTAATAGTTAGGGAGCGGGAACAAATTCAAGATTTGTTGACAAGTCAACGGGTTGTTCGGCAGGGTGAGTAAATGCAGTTTTGGAAAATGCATGGATTAGGAAACGATTACATAGTAATTGATAATAGAGATGGAAAAATAAGTGACCAAAAGGCTTCAATTTTAGCTAAACAGCTATGTATGCGCCGTTTTTCAGTTGGTGCTGACGGATTATTGCTTGTTTGCACCTCAAAAGTGGCTGATGTGAAAATGCGCATGTTTAACTCGGATGGGAGTGAAGCTGAAATGTGTGGTAATGGTATTCGTTGTTTTAGTAAATACTGTTATGAAACAGGTGTTTTTAAAAAGTCTGAGTTTAAAGTTGAGACTCTTTCTGGTGTAAAGGATATATTGTTAACTTTTGTTGATGATGAGGTTGTATCAGTAACAGTTGATATGGGCGTACCTATTTGGGAACGTAATTCTTTACCAATGGTTGGCGAGGGTACTTGTGTGAATTGCGATTTAGCTGTTGGTGAGGACACTTTTAGTGTAACATGTGTATCTATGGGTAATCCTCATTGTGTTATGTTTGTTGAAGATGTTAACAAGACACCTGTTGAGTATATTGGTCCTTTTGTGGAGAACCATACGCTTTTTCCTAAACGCACTAATGTTGGTTTTGTACAAGTCATAGGAAACGATGAGCTTAAAGTTCGTGTTTGGGAACGTGCTTGTGGTGAAACACTAGCGTGTGGTACTGGAGCATGTGCTGCTGTTGCTGTGGCACATAAACTTGGTAAAGTTGGTAGCAAAGTTACTGTTCACGTGTTAGGTGGAGATTTACAAATTGAAATTGGTGCAAGCGTATTCCTAAGTGGTACTGCTGAAAAAATTTATCAAGGAACACTATTTGGAGAGTATTGATAGAATGAATTTTGAATATGCTGAAAGAGTTAAACGGTTACCACCGTACTTGTTTGCTGAAATGGAAAAAATTCAAAAAGAAAAAAGAGCTCAAGGAATTGATTTAATTTCCCTAAGCATCGGCGACCCTGATTTGCCTCCACCAAATTTTGTAATTGAAGCCCTTGCTAAAGAAGTGTCTGATTTGAAAAATCATAATTACTCCTTTAGTCAGGGTGAACCAGTTTTTCGAGAAGCTGTATCTGCTTGGTACAAGAACCGATTTGGTGTAGATATTGAACATGACCAAGTAGCTGCTCTATTAGGTTCTAAAGAAGGCATTGCAAACATCGCCCGTGCTTTTGTTAACTCTGGCGACAAAGTGCTTGTACCTGACCCAGCTTACCCCGTCTACGCTAATGGAAGCACCACACTCTGTGACGGCACAGCAATACCTATGTCACTGCTTGAAAACAACAACTTCCAACCAGACCTAGACACAATAAACACTGACAATGTACGTATGATGTTTTTAAACTATCCAAACAACCCCACAGCCGCAACCATTGACAAAACTTTCCTAAAACAAGCAATAGACTTTGCCAAAGACAACAACATAATCCTCTGCTATGACAACGCATACTCAGAAATCACATACGACAACTACCACGCCCCAAGCATACTTGAAATACCTGGAGCAGACGAAGTAGCAATAGAATTCAACTCACTATCAAAAACATTCAACATGACAGGCGACCGCATAGCCTTTGCAGTTGGCAACAAACAACTCATCACAGGTTTAACAAAAATTAAATCCCAAATAGACTCCGGACCACCCGTTTACACCCAAAAAGTCGCCGCCACAGCCCTAAACATGTACAAAAACAATGAACAACCAGAATTCTTACGCAAAAACAACAAAACCCTACAAGAACGTCGTGATCTCCTCGTAAACACACTAACAAAACTAGGTTACCCATGCAAAAACCCAAAAGCAACTTTCTACGTATGGGTAAACTGCAAAGGAGACTCTGTGAAATTTGCCACTAAATTACTTGACGCAGGAGTCGCTGTAACCCCCGGCATAGGCTTTGGTAAACACGGCGAAGGATACGCACGTATTACATTCACACAACCCAAAGAACGCATCCAAGAAGCCTGCAACCGCATCACGAACGCTCTCTAACTGCCAAATACTCATCAACAGCACATCCTGACAAAATGTTGACAACAAAAACCGCTAAAATACTCAAGCTCCCAAAGCTACCATTTTTGGTCGTGTCCTAAGTTAAGTGAAATGGTAAATTTCTTTTGAAGAACCAAAAGTTTATGACCAAACCTACAACAATTTTATGCATAAGAGCTGATTTTGAAAACCTAATACCGCGCCTAACCAGTCTACTGCACCAAGTACGCAAAGACAAATGCTTGCGCTCAATACGCTGTGTATTTCTCTCACCAGATGTCACAACGCTTTCAGTGATACGAGTTTTATAAGCAGCATTATCATCACAATAAACAATACTTATTCTAAAAGGGGCAAGTAATGTGCGTAACTCATCAAGATACTTGTGTTCTCGTGTACCAAAACAATACGCTAACGGAACACCAGCCTTATGGTCGATTGCCCACCAGAGCCAACACTGCGAAGATTTGTCTGAAATATAAGACCACATTTCATCAAATTCTGCCTCAGCCACCAAAATTTGATTAGAGGAAACAATTTTTACCACAATTCCTTGATTTTTTAGATTACGTATGTAATTGTAGTTTACTTGCCAAGACCATTCTTTTGTTTTTTTTAAAATAGCTGTGACTGTATCTTTAGAAATACCTAAAATGCGTCCTGTAGCACGTGTCCCCGTGCCATCTACAGCCATTTTTAACACTTGATTACGAACCTCTGGCAGATACGCTTTGTGAGTGTATTGCTCTATAAAGTTTCGATGGGCACATGCTTTGTTGTTGCAGTTGTAGACTTGTTTTCCGGTTTTGTTGTGTCCGTTTTTTGATATTTTATCGCTACCACAAAATGGGCATGTTACTTTTACAATCTTTGACACCATGCAAATGCTGACCTAATTGACAACAATTAAGCACTCACACATTAAAATACTTTATGACACAACCCCATTTTTTAACTGTATTAAAATTGCTGTAAATTTTGAGAATCAACAGCGCTGTCTATTTTTATATATTCATAAAATATAATACAAAATGATAACCAAAACGTGCCAAGCAGGCACCCACCTATGACATCACTCAACCAGTGAACATTGAGATAAATCCTATTAAAACTTACAAAAACAGTTACTAAACCAAAAACAGTTGCAAACAACATTTTCACACGCTGACTATCGCCCCACTTTAACCAGGCATAATAAGTTAATAAACCAACAAAAACAACCGCGCCAGCACAATGACCACTGGGATATGCAAAACTAGCATCATTTAATAACTGATTTTCCGGCCTGATAACTTGTGTAATAGTTTTTATTGCCATAATAAATAAAGCGTTCCCACCAACAGCTGCTATAAGTAGCAAACTTTGAATTTTACACCTTTTTAAAAAAAGAAAACCTGCAACTACTATTGACGCTATTGCTATTATAATAGTATCAAAAGTATAATGAAGACCTTTTGCTATCAAAGTCGCAGTATCTGTATGGATAGTTGCAGACCAAAGATTAACAGAAACATCTAATGATTGAAAACTCGCTTTAAAAACTGAAAACATAATAAACCCGACAAGAAAGGCAACAAATACTACTATTTTTTTACTCTGTTGATGCTGCAAACTTGTTTTCAATTTTTTTTTCGCCTTCAAATAAATATAGTTAATTATTCTGAAGCGACTATTTTGCCCAGAATATTGTTGTTAACCTTTTTTAGCCTGTGCGCTTGATTATGTGATATCCAAACTCTGTTTTTACTGGATCAGAAATTTGGTCTTTTTCAAGTTGAAACGCGGCTGTTTCAAAGGGTTTTACCATTTGACCTCTCCCGAAAGAGCCAAGATCTCCACCCTTCTTACCTGAAGGACAAAGCGATGTTTGTTTGGCTATTTCAGAAAAACTTTCACCTTTATCTATACGAGTTTTTATTGCCTGCGCTTCTGTTAAAGTTTTTACCAAGATATGGGCACAATGTACTTTGTTTGTCATAACAAATGTTTAGTTATGTCTACATATAACTTTTTCTCTAACAATAAAACGGGTTCTATTCAAAAAATGAAACTCCATTTTTCAAAGTTGAAAGAGAGTGTTATAGCTGCTCGTTTTGGCGTTTAACGCATTTTGAGTAAGTCTATGCAGCCTCCGTAAACCTCTTAACTAGCTGGTATGATGTGTGGAAAAGATACAGTAGGGAAATTTGTGTGGGATAACTGAACTGGCTGTATTTGTTTTGTTTTATCTGTTTGAAACATAAAACATGAGTTTTTGGAGGCTGCCCCTAATAGAATTCTTGCTCGGTCCTTTGTGGTAGTTGTTTTGTTATACTGCAGTTGTAGATGTTTTTTCTGGTACCTTTTCATTGAAACTTGTAGTATTAAATAGCGATAGAGGGAATGGATGCAATATTTTTAAATGCTCTAACGTTTAGCACTTATTATGCATGAATGGGCTTTAGCTGAAGCTATACTAACGACGGCGGCGAAAGTTGCTGATATGGAGCAGCTGCGAGAGGTTACTCAGGTGACTATTCGTTTAGGTGAGCTGCAGGCTGTTGATTTAGAAATTTTAAAGTTTGCGTTGGGTGAAATAAAGTCTGATTTGTTTAGAAGTGTCAAGTTTCGTTTTCTTAAGGCTAAAACTATGTTGAGATGTCGTGTCTGTGGGATTAGTTGGACGTTTAAAAAAGAAAGTGTTGATGCTGAAATTGTTGAGGCGATACATTTTGTGCCTGAAGCGGCTCATACTTTTATTAAATGTCCAAAATGTGTTAGTCCAGATTTTGAAATAGTCAGTGGACGTGGTGTTTGGCTTGATAGCATTAAAGGAGTAAAATAACCTGTTTGATCACCGAGTTAATATTATAGATAAACGTCTTGTAAATGTAAAACGTGTTATCGCAGTTTCTAGTGGTAAAGGCGGCGTAGGAAAAAGTCTTGTCGCTGCTACATTAGCGTTAACTCTTAAAAATGAAGGCTACAAAGTTGGTTTATTTGACTTAGACTTTACCGGTCCCTCATCGCACATTATTTTGAATGCGCCGGTTACTGTCTTGCAAGAAGACAAAGGCATAGTGCCTCCTTTGGTAAATGGGATTAGCTATATGTCTCTTGTCTATTTCGTAGGCGAAAACCCTGCGCCTCTACGCGGAATAGACGTTTCCAACGCATTAATTGAACTATTAGCAGTTACCCAATGGGGTCATTTGGACTTTTTAATTGTTGATATGCCCCCTGGAATAGGCGACATAATTCTTGATATAATACGACTAATTAACCGAACTGAATTTTTAATCGTAACTACATCGTCTCTCTTAGCTTTTGAAACCGTGAAAAAACAGGTCACACTACTGTGCGAATTAAAAACGTGTGTCATAGGTGTAATAGAAAATATGAAACAAACCACAAACACTCCATGTGACACCAACAACAACTACGCCTATAGCAGTAGTAACAGTATAGAGGCACAGACCAGACAGCTTGGGTTACCTTTTTTTGGAGAAATCCAATTTGATCCAACTGTTGAAGCAGCTTTTGGTGATGAAACTAGACTACTTAACACTAGCATCAGTCGAATGCTTAAACGGATGATTAAAAATTCTTTGATAACAACAAAATGGGACAAAGCTGAGTTAGTTGGGGCAAATTAAAACTGTAATTTTTGACTACATAGGCACACTTGTCAACTGTTCAGGTTACAATATGATAGCTTCAAAGATGAAACTCTATTCTGCCCTTGTTAATGAAGGCTTCAAACTTGAAGTTGACACTTTTTTAGAGGCCTACAGTAAAGCGCATGAAAAATACCGTGCCATACGTTATGGTGAAATGCGTGAAGTAACAAACGCTATTTGGGTCGCTGAAGCCCTAAACGACTTGGGTTACAAAGTTACTCCAAAAGATACTTCTGTTAAGACGGCGTTGAATGTTTTTTTCAAAGATTTCACAACCACTCTTAAATTAAGAACGGGAGCAGTGAAACTCTTCAAACAAACAACAACCCATTGCAAAATTGGTTTACTCTCAAACTTTACCTACGCTCCAATTATCCACTTCAGTCTCAGACAGTTAGATATAAACAAATACTTCAATGCAATTGTTGTCTCCGAAGAGAATAGTTGGAGAAAACCTTCACCTCACATATTCAAAGACATTTTAGAACGTTTACACGTAACTAATATTGAGGAAGTTGTCTATGTTGGCGATAGTCCTCTTGAGGACGTTAAAGGTGCAAAAACCGTTGGACTTAAAACAGTGTTTGTCAGCTCACAATTTCACTCTCTGAAAAACTTGAAGGACAGTAATATATCCGTTGATTTTACTGCAAAAAACTTGCACGAAGTCTCTGAAATCATCAAACAATTAATAAAGCAAACATAATAGTACAGATTTGGAAAAAATTTTATATAACGTCTTGTTAACTTTAAATTATGGCTCCTAAATATAATCGTAAAAAATCGGCAGGGTACTCGTCTACTTCTAAAAGTGGTGGCTCAAAAACACTGTTATATGTTATTGTCAGTGTTGTAGCTATAGTGTCAATTATCGGCGTAGCATACTTTGCAGGAGTGTTTGGCTCAAATGGGTCATCTCCTACAGAAACTTCTCCAGCAAGCTCGCCAGTAACAACTCCTGTGGCATCACCTAATCAAACTCCTGCATCTGGCAATACAAAAGTTTTACTACACACAAGCATGGGCGATATAACCATTCAACTATATGACGATAAACCAATAACTACACAAAACTTTCTAAACCTAGTAGCAGCAGGAAAATACGACAACACAATATTTCACAGAGTAATAAAAGGCTTTATGATACAAGGTGGCATAATAAACGAAAACGTGGCAACTATAAAAGACGAAATAGGCACAAAAAACAACAATTACAAATACACTATAGCAATGGCAAATACTGGCGCTCCTAACTCTGCTTCAAGTAGCTTTTTCATAAACACAGTCAACAACAGCAACACAAACTTTGACAGCTCATACACTGTATTCGGAGAAGTAGTGGACGGCAAAGACGTAGTCGACGCAATAGAAAACGTTTCAGTAACTACAAGTAGCTATATGCCAACAACTGAAAAAAGTCAACCAATACAAACAGTAACACTAATATCCGCAACAATAATCTCGTAAAACAAACAAACCCAACCTTTTCTTCTCAACAAAATCTCCTATAGTTCTATCCAAATAGGTAAATGTTTCCATTATATGCCAGATCATTAGAATATCCTAAACTCCGCAAAATTTAGGTACTACACACAATACGTTTCTCTTTATTTCCTAAATTTTAGCTCCTAATTGCAAAACAATCGATATTATTCGATTTTTCATAATTCTCAGTAGTACCTAATTTAGGCACTACAACCAAGTTATAACAACATTGCGAAAAACCATTAATTACACGTTTTTTACAATCAGACCATAATTTGCATAATTTAAAAAAGCTGCAAACAATGTAGTACCTAAAAAATGCGGAAAATATGAATAGACTTCTTGTAAAACTCATAAATCTAGGTTTTTGTTATGTGTGTGTTTGTTGTAAAGTGTGAAAATATGCAAGTTTATTTTGGTGAGTAGTTTTGTCGGGTTACTGGTGTGAAGGGGGTGATGTTTGAGAAAAATGTTGCTGATTTTTTATTCAGCTAAATATGGATTAGCGTCTAAAGGCGGTTCAAAATTTAAACTATGTTTCGAAGATATGCTGCTAGTAACTTTTGAATATATCTGGGAATATTGGACCTGTGTTCATGTAGCAGTAAGTTATGGTGTATGTGAAAGTAGTATTTATCGTGTCATAAGTTGGGTGGGGAACATTTTGATTATAGCAAGTTACGTAGACATTGATAGTCTACTTGTATAAAGCTGAAAACAAATTACGCCATAGACCATTGAAAAAGCCACGTTTAAACGATCCACTATCAGAGACACTATCAATGTAATTTCATGATGCTATAGAGGTGGAACATTTTCTCTATCCGGACGTAAAGTTTTGTTGAAGAGTGATATGGAATGTGGGGTAGTGTTAATTGTTGTTGCAGAATCATTTGTTGAGTTGGTCTAAAAAAGTAAAGGTGCTGCTATTTTGGGAAGAAAATGTGTCATATCGTAAAGATATAGGTGGTTGTAAATAAGTTGATGGGCAAATTGTTTGTTCTTGTTTTGTTAATGGTTGTTGTCAGTGATTTTAGGTTGTTTAAAGGGTCTAAACTAAAGTTTGATTCTAAAATTTGGGCTGTTGTGGATATTGGGTGTGTTGGTGTTGTCAAGTTTTTATGTGTACTCGTTAGTTCTTGTAAAGTGTAGTGAGAAAAAGCTTTTGGCTATAGAGGATAAAGCGTTTAACCACAGGGTTTCAAGTCTGCGTGTTTTAAATGAGCAGGTGATTGGTTTGATTGAACGGTTTAAAATTGTGTCTGATCGGTATCGTAATAGACGTAAACGTTTCAGCTTAAGATTCAACCTAATCTGCGGCATATGCAACTACGAGAAAATGAACTAGTTTCGCAAGAGATCTAATGAAATGCAACAGATAGCTGAGGCGTATGACATCGTTAAAAATTGCTGCTCTAAATTGTATAAATTGTCAACTTAACGGTAAAGACAAGTCTGAAGCTGCTGATCATGAACATAAGTTACTGTTTATGAGGACTGGAAAATCAACTTTTTCAAAGGCATAAAAATGCAGTTAACTAAACAAGGCATGAATGAGTCTACTTTTAAAAACATGTTTAGCGATGTTGAAGGCTTTGTTATCCTCGACACAGTTTGTAACTCTGAAGAGTGCAAAGACGAACTTGAAAAGCTGAACACAGACGTTCAAATTATCGAAACGCGTAAAATCGGTGTTGAAAACGTTTAATTAGTGATCATAGAAGCAATAGAAAAAACCAACAAAAATTTTGCTTCTTAACACAAACAAGAAAACGTCTTTCATGTGGGAAAAAGAGAGCATTGTTACGATTTTGTAACATTTTTTCTTTGATTTTGAAACGTTTTGAGTTTTGGTCGTCACATTTTATCCAAAATTTTGTCTAACGATCAATCGTACCTAAAATAGCGCACAACACAAAAGGTGCTTGTAAACTAAACCATGTTGACTTTGAATATATTATTACTTGTGAGTACAATGATAGCGGTAAAATCTTTCGCAAACGTAAATAAGCAGTGTGTTATCTCTCTTAGGAGCTATCAATCCAATGTTACCAAATCAACAGGTAAAGCATGGTAAAGTGGCCGGGGTGAGGTAGCTTGGTAGCCTAGAGGCCTGTGGAGCCTTACGCCCGGGTTCAAATCCCGGCCCCGGCCCTCTTAAAATTGTTGTTTGTTTCTTATTTTTTATTTTTTATAGTTAAATTAGGCGTAACCTTTAACAAATAATCTTGTCTTATTTGTTTTGTCTTGCCGTAGATGAGCACCCGTAACGACGGACTTGACAGAGGAACGCAAGAATTACAAAGCTTGTACCTGTGACCGCTCAAGTTCTACCCAATTATGGGACAGGTAAGATGTCGGGCGAACATAAATTCCCACGCCGAGAGAGCTTAGCCAAGCTTAAAGCGACGCTCAGCTATGAGGTTAAGTGTTAGGTTACGTTGGGAGACAGAACAGCCCGTAATTGTTTACTTATTTTTGTAATTAAATTCTAAATAGTTCAACATTTTTTGATGCTAACGAGAGTACAACCACTTTAGGTTTAACTGCTGACTTCTCTAGTTTTTAGAGTTGTTTTTAATATGTCTGATGAGTTGATGTATTGGAAAGTGTGTTGATAGTATTATGTGTGAGACTAGATGTGTTTAGAGTTTTTGCGTTACAATAATATTTTATGTAAACATTTTTTCATAAGGGTAAACTTAAATTATAAAAACGTCTATAATTACTTGATTAGCATGAAGCCTCAACCGTCAAATCCAACTCATAAGCGTATGATACGTGAGAAAAAAACTATCTCATATATGATAGATATTTACTGCAAAGGTCATCATAATATCGGTAAGGGTGAATTATGTTTAAACTGTAAAGAGTATAAAGAATATGCGTTTCTACGGTTAGATAAATGTCCTTTTCAAGATAAGAAAAGCACCTGCGGTAAATGTGTTATCCAATGTTATAAGCCTGATATGAAGCAACACACTCGCGAAGTCATGAGTTACTCTGGGCCTCGCTTATTATTGCACCATCCGGGGTTGGCGTTGCATCATATATGGGATAAACGTCGAAAAGCCCCGTCTCTGGACAAAAATCAATAATTTTGTAGTTACTTGTTTGCTTTTGAGTTGTGCAGACACAAAAATTTTGTTTGCGAAGGAGTAAACTGTTAGTAGTGATTGCATTTATGGTGTTTGTGTTTATATTGTGTATGTTGAGAGGAGACTTTGCTGGATTTTTGGGGTAAAGTTTTTAGGTGTTTTTCGTTTGCTATGTTACAGAAGTTATATTTGGACTGATATTATGCAACCTATGCCTAAAGATTATAAATTTGCCGAAATCGAGCAGAAATGGCAGAATAAATGGGAAGAGATGAGAATTTATCGCTATGACTGGAACGATCAAAATCGGGAGTCGTTTAGTATTGATACACCTCCACCTTATCCTTCTGGCGAACTTCACATGGGTAATGTCCTTAATTGGACATATTTTGATATTGTAGCTAGATTTAAGCGTATGCAAGGTTATAATGTACTTTTTCCACAGGGTTGGGACTGTCATGGTTTGGGTATAGAGATTCAAGTTGAAAAAGCTAATAATATCCGTAAACGCGATATGCCTCCTGACCAGTTTCGAAGTATGTGCATGGCTCTTGTTGAAAAATACATTGCTATGATGAAGGAGGGTGTGCTTAAGCTTGGTAGTAGTATAGACTGGACTACTGAATACCGCACCATGGACCCAAACTATTGGCGTTGTACACAGCTAAGTTTCATACAGCTCTATCGAAAGGGTTACATGTATCGGGGTACTCATCCTGTTAATTGGTGTCCCCGTGATGAAACTGCTATTGCAGACGCAGAGGTTGAACGCAGTAAAAAAGAGGGTGCATTGTACTACATAAAATTTCCATTAGCGCAGTCTTCTGAGTATCTCTTAATTGCCACTTCACGGCCTGAGTTCATCCCTGCCTGTGTAGCTGTTAAAGTTAATCCTAACGATGATCGTTACGGTAAATATGTTGGTAAAAAAATTGTGGTGCCTCTTATAAACCGTGAAGTTCTTGTTATCGCTGATGAACTCGTTGACATGGCTTTTGGCACTGGTGCTGTACAAATCTGCACTTATGGCGATAAAGATGATGTTAAAACAGTTATAAAACACAAACTTTCTGCTATTCGCCTTATCAACGAAAATGGCAGAATAACTGAAGCTGGTGGTAAATATGCCAATTTATATTTGAATCAAGCACGCACTGCCATAGTTGCTGATTTAACTGAGTCTGGTCTGCTTGAGAAAACTGAAAAAATTCCGCAAGAAGTTGGTGTTTGTGACCGCTGTAAAACTCATGTTGAAATTCTTGAGCGCAAACAGTGGTTTATGAAAACTATGGATTTATCTGAAGCTGTTGAAAAAAACGCTAATGAAATTACTTGGTATCCTGATTATATGAGAAACCGTTTAATTGACTGGACAAAGAGTCTTGATTGGGACTGGGTTATTAGTCGTCAACGATTATTTGCTACACCCATTCCAGTTTGGTATTGCAAATCCTGTGGCGAGATCATTGTTGCAGAGTCTGATTGGGTACCAATTGATCCCAAACTAGAAGGCCCAAAAATAGATGTTTGCCATAAATGTGGTGGTAAAGACTTTATTGGTGAACAGGATGTTATGGATACTTGGATGGATAGTTCCATTACATGCGCTGTCCATGCTGGCTGGCCTGATCGTGCAGAATGGAAACGTCTATTTCCAGCAAGTGTACACCCTTCCGGTACAGACATTATCCGTACATGGGCATATTATCTCATGGTACGTCATCTTGCCCTATTCGATGAACGCCCTTTTAACAGTGTTCTCATAAATGGTATGGTACTTGGTGCAGACGGTAGAAAAATGAGCAAATCCCTCAAAAACTATGCTGCCGCACCTGAAGCACTTGACAAAAACGGTGCTGACGCAGTAAGACAATGGGCTGCCGGTGGAGGTGCTACAGGTTCTGACATTCCTTATCGAGTGCAGGATGTTGAATATGGTAAGCGGTTCTTAAACAAACTTTGGAATGCTTCTAGCTTTGCAAATAAACTTCTTGAAGATTACATGCCACAATCTGCTAGCAATATTGAATTACAACTACTTGATAAGTGGATAATTAGCAAAGTTGAAAATTTAACTAAAAACGTTACAGAAGCATTTGAAAAATGTCAATTTAACATAGCTGTTGAGGAAATACGTAATTTTACTTGGCATGTCTTATGTGACTACTATTTAGAGGCCATTAAAGATCGTCTGTACCGTCCTGAAGTTCATGGAAACGACAGTCGATTAGCAGCGCAGCGTACACTTTACGAAATTCTCTATCGTTTACTCCAATTATTTGCGCCAGTTGCTCCTCATATAACAGAAGAAATTTATCAGCACATGTATCTTGAAAATAAAGGATACACCAGTATACAGGTTTCAGAGTGGCCAAAATTTAACCCTACACTTGTAAGTGAGGCGATAGAAAAACAGGGCGACTTAATCATAAATATTTTAGGAGAAATTCGAAATGACAAAGCACAAAAAAAACTGCCTCTCAACGCGCCTATAAAAAACGTGACAATATACGCCGGAAACATAGAAACTGCCCAGATAATTCAAAAAGGTGCAACAGATATTACATCAACATTAAAAATTGAAAACTTTGTAATCTCTTTTGGTAAATCCACTCAGGGTAGACAAATTCCTTCAACTGATGTGTACATTCAAACGGAATACTAAAAATGTTGTGCAAATAAGAAGTAAATAAGGTGAAAAATTTGGTTAAACCCAAACGTGTTGGTTTAATAGGTGCAGGCGCAATAGGCACGGTTCTTGCTGAAGCAATTCAACGTAACCTCATAATATGTGACGAACTGATTATTTACGATGTAGACCTACAACGCGCCCAAAATTTAAAAAATAAACTTTATTTTCAAACAAAAATAGTTAACAACATAGATGCCTTAATTGCCCAAAAACCAAAAGTAATCATAGAAGCAGCATCGCAACAAGCTATTACTGAATATTTTACTAAACTCTTAGATGCAGATGTAGACGTTATCGTTATGAGTACAGGTGCACTACTAAAACTTGGTACTGGAAGCCCACGTATACACTTTCCACCAGGAGCAGTAGGCGGTTTAGACGCACTTTCTAGTGCAACAATTGCAGGAATAAACGAGATAACTTTAACTACACACAAACCACCAAAAGCTCTAGGTAAAGACAACACAGAAGAACTCATAGTCTACGAAGGACACGCTGCAGAGGCAGCTCAACGATTCCCGAGAGAGATGAACGTAGCTGCAACCTTAGCTTTAACAGTCAAACCAACCAAAGTTAAAGTACAAGTAATCTCTGATCCAAAAGTTAAACGAAACACACACGAAATTAACATAAAATGGCGATATGGAGAAATGCGTCTACAGTTCGCAAATGATCCACACCCCGACAATCCGCATACCAGTGCATTAGCTGCTTGGTCAGCAATCAAGCTACTTAAAACTTTGCTTGAAACATAATGGCTAAAAATTACTTTCAAGCATTATGTTGCGGTTGGTGGTTGTTTGCTTATTTTTCTTTGGAAAAAATTGTTAACTGCATCGCTTAAAGCTTCGCATGCAAACCATCTTTCTTCTAATGAATTATCTTCATTCATTTCTTTAGTGCATTTTTGAAAATTTTTAATCTCTTCAAGTAAAGGCGCACATTTGTTTTCGTAATCTTCTTTAAGTCGTTTTTGTCTTTCTCTAAAATCTAGTACTGTAACTTCCAGTTCTTGTTGCTTATCACTATAGCGCCGCATAGCTAATGTTTCTCTTTGTTCTCTTTCCTTCTTAGTTATGCCTCTAAAAAAACCTGTTTTTATTTTAATTATTTGATCTTGTTCTTCTTTTAACTTTTCCATTTCTTTGTTTAATTTTTTTACTGTGATAATTTTTTGATTTTTAAGCATGACTGCTTTAGCTAAATATTCTTTTTTTGTTTGTTGAAGACGATTTTTAGAGTCTGATACACTGTTTATTTGTATTTCAAGATTAGTTTCTTGCTGTCGACGGTTTTCAAGCTGCATTTTAATTGTTGAAACTACTTGTTCGCGTTCTTTTGTAAACTGTTCATCAATATTCACATCTGGTTGAGATTCGAACTCTTTTAAAACTGTTTCTACATTTAGCAACCAGCGGTTAAAATGTTCACTAAATGGAGATGAACCGAATTTTTGGTTGCCTAGAGTGTGTAAACGTTTCAGAGTTATCTCAAAAACTTGTTGATATGATGATACTGGTTTTTCTTCCCAAACTTGTTTGGTATCCTGTTTACCTAAACGTTTGTTGGGTTGTTTCTTTTTTTGAAAATCTTTTTTATATTCCCGATTTGTTTTTTTGGATGCGTGTGTTCGAGGACGGTACCCCATAAGCAAGATGTAATGGTTTTATAGTATTTAATTGTGCTTAAAATGTGTTGTATGTTTCAAATGGGTATGTTTTTTATACAAAACCTAGTAGAATATTTGCTGTGTTATCAGTAGGGTGAATGTGTCTGTGTTTTCTATTTTTTTGTTGTTGTGTTATTTTTGTTATTATGGATAAGGGTGGTGGTAGTGTGGAAAGTTAAAATGTGTGTTTTCTTAAGTTAATTGTCATTTTATCTGGGCTGTTTAATGCCGTTGTAAAGTGTTTTTTTGGTCTAGTTGAGGTTTAGGCTTGTGGAAGTGTTTAAGGTGGTTGTTGGTTGGTGTGGTTTTAAGGTGCTTGTTTGTAGGGTTCATGATGGTGTTTATGTGTTTGTGTCTGCTTTGTCGGAAGGTTGGTGTTTTATGGTGGTTTGTGTGTTTTAATGTTATTCTGTAGACTGTTGTTTGTTGATTTTTCTGTGTTAAAGTTGAAACTATGGTGGTCATTTGTGGTCTGATGGATACACTGCTGTATTGTAGGTGAGGTTGCCAGCACAAAAATCAAAGAATATATCACTTGATGTTGAAATCAGTGGATGCCTGCAGCGTAAGAGTTTGTGTCAAAACTAATTTTTACTGATTATACTGTACTGTATATGGTGTGCATTATTTATGCGTGTACTGTATCTTGTGGTTTAGTGTGTTGATTTTTGAGTTTTGACACAGTCTGGTAAGCTGCAGGTAGTTCACTTAACTGTTTTGGCGATATGATTTTTTTGTACCGTCATGTTTTAATTTCGAATAATGCTTCATTATTATTCGCAGTGGGGATGTTTGTGAAGAAGACAAAAATTATTGCTACAATTGGTCCAGCTAGTTGTAATAGGGTTACAATTAAAAAAATGATACATGCGGGAATGAATGGTGTGAGGATTAACACTGCATATGGAGATACTGTGCAGTACCAAAACGTAATTGAAACTGTGCGAAAAGTTGCTGAGATTCCAATAATTATAGACTTAAAGGGTCCGGAAATCAGGCTTAAAACTACACAAAAAAGAGAACTACATAAAGGCGAAGTAATAGAAGTCGGTTTTAATGGTGAAGAAGAGATAAGTTTCAACCACAATTTTTATGATACTATTAATGTAGGTGATATTCTTCTTATTGATAATGGAAAAATTCGAACGATTATTACTGAAAAAACTGATGAAAAACTGCGCTTGCTTGTTGTAATTAGTGGTACAATTGAAGATGGAAAAGGAGTTAATATACCTAATAAGCGTCTTACAGTTTCTACACTTACTGATTACGATTTGGAAATAGTTGATTTTGCCAAAAAATTTGATGTAGAATACATTGCGCTTTCCTTTACTCGAAATGCTTGTGATGTTGAAGATCTTGCTGATATTTATGATGGTGGTATTATTGCAAAGATAGAAAATTTTGAAGGGGTTCAAAATGTTAACGCTATTTTAGAGGTGGCAAATGGTGTAATGGTTGCTCGAGGTGATTTGGGTGTTGAAATTGAGCCTGAAAAAGTGCCTCTGGTTCAAAAGTCTATAATTAAACGTTGTAATCAGCGTGGAAAATTGGTTGTAACAGCTACTGAAATGTTGGAATCTATGATACATAATCCTCAACCTACCCGTGCAGAAGTGAGTGATGTTGCTAATGCTATTTTGGATGGTTCAGATACAATTATGCTCTCAGGTGAGACTGCAATTGGTCAGTATCCTGTGGAAGCAGTGGAAATGATGAGTCGCATTGCTAATGAGACTGAGACTGCTGTGAAAAGTAAAGTTGAAGACACTTGTTTTGTTAACATTTCTGACACTGTTAGCCGGGCAATTCAGCGAATATGTCAAGGTATGCCTCTTGATAAAATTATAACTTTAACTAAAACTGGTTATACTGCAAGAATGATTGCGCGCTTCAAAATGGTTCAGCCAATAATTGCTGTTACACCCGATATTAAAGTGAAAAAACAGTTAGAATTAACTTTCGGTGTTCAACCTGTCTGTATTGATTACATGCCAGAAAGCGATACAATTTCTTTTGTTGCAAATAAATTGTACTCTTCAAAATTGCTATCTGATAAGGAGACAGTGTTGTTTACGACAGGTGCGCGTACTACAATGAGACATGCAAGTAACTCTATCGAAATTCACAAAATAGAGGAACTTCGAAAATTTTTGAAAAAATAACTATTTTTCGTTGTTGCTTGAAAACGTGTCTCATATATCCATAAAAAACAGTTTAACTTGTAATAATACTAACAACGTTTTATTTATGTATTAGATAATTGACAGTTTTATTAGAAAGGTTCCTTTTGGCATTTCCATGTTTTGTTGCTGTTTCGAATTTCCAAATCTTTTTATATTTCTGACACAAATGATAGCGGTGTCACATTAACTCATGTATAACCATAAGCTCCTGAGCTTTCAAAACATGTAACATGAACGATTCTGTGGTATAGGAGAAAAATAGTTTGCAAGCACAATCATTTAAAGAATTACCATTAAGTAGAGAACTTTTGAAGGGTTTAAACGAGTTAGGGTTTGATACTCTTTTTCCAATACAAGCCCACGCAATAACACCTTTGCTCGAAGGCAAAGATGTTATCGGGCAAGCACAAACTGGAACTGGTAAAACCGCTGCCTTTGGTGTGCCAATGATTCAGCGATTAGATCCTAGCGTTAAGGGTGTTCAAGGTTTAATTTTAGTTCCAACACGTGAATTAGCCGTTCAAGTAGCTGATAATCTATCAAAATTTAGCAAGTATTCAAAAATTCGTGTTCTACCCGTTTACGGTGGTGAATCAATTAACAAACAAATTCACGCTTTAAATGGTAGCATACACATTGTTGTAGGTACACCTGGTCGTGTCATCGATTTGATGAAGCGAGGCGTACTTAACCTGTCCTCAATTCGATTTGTCGTACTAGACGAAGCTGACCGTATGCTCGATATGGGTTTTCAGGAAGATGTTGAATACATCCTTTTCAAAACCCCTCGCAACAGACAAACAAGCCTATTTAGCGCAACCATAGATAGCATAGTTATGCGTATATGTAATAAATACATGAAAGACCCTGAGCAAATACTAGTAAGCAAAGACGAAATCGCAGTTACCCAAATGAAACAATTCTACGCAGTCATAAACCAAAACGGAAAATTTGAAACCTTATGCAACATTTTACGCCAAGATGACGTCGAAAAAGCCATAATTTTCTGCAAAACCCGCCGAGATACTAGCAGAGTTTCTGAACAAATGCATCGTAAAGGCTTTCGTGTTCAAGCAATACATGCTGGATTTACACAAGCTCAACGCGACCGAGCAATAAACGACTTTAGAACCGGCCGACTTAGTCTACTGGTCGCAACTGATGTTGCAGCTAGAGGTTTAGACATACAAGGAATTACCCACATAATTAACTATGATGTACCTAACGATCCTCTAGTGTATTTCCACAGAATTGGCCGAACCGCGCGCAAAGGCACAGACGGAACAGCAATCACCCTTGTCAACTATGGCGAATTAAGCGACTTTAACAAAATCAAATCGTTAACTAAAACACGTATAGAAGAAATCAATGCAAAAAACAAAACCGAACAAGACGACTCGCCGATACAGAGTTTCTACTAGAATTTTATTAATGAGTTTAAGCGTGGTTTTTCTCCTGCAAAACTTGAAGGCTTAATTGATCATTTGTGGTCTTGGCATGACTTCGTCTACTTCAAATAATCTATCTAAATTAGGACACTGCCAAAAGTTATGCTACTATATCTATATGATTAACTTCATCATGAAAAATGTTTCAGCATATATTCGTCTTTCATTATAGAACTCACACAAGTTTGCACTTGAATTTGCTCGAACTTTTATCACTATTTTACCACTAACCATAAATGATTGAAAGTGCACCATTTACTGAGGTATAATTAAGCGAATGTCATTTAGAGACCCAGTCTGCGGAGCAGTTCTAGACGAGAACACAGTTAAATTTAAAATAACCTATGAAGGCGAAACTTATCACTTCTGCAATATAATATGTAAAAAGAAATTCAAACGTCAACCAATAAAATACACAAAATAAATCTCGCAAAAGTTCAATTATCATACCCTGTATGATATTGAGCGATCGTTTGGCATTGCTAACTGGTAGTTTGCGTTTTTACGTTATTTCGTGTTAATCTTCCTCAGTAGATTTCTGGTGGATTCTTTTGAATTTCTAATCATATGTACAAACATGCCTCTAGCTTGTTCTTGCACCCATTTAACTGCAGCCTCAGTAGTTAGACGTATGTATTCAGCTCATGAGTCTTTATGGATTTTTTAACGAGTATGATGCATAAATATGTATAAACAATCATGCTTGTCAAATAAAAACGACATAAAACGTTAAATCTTAACGAAAAATGAGAGGTAGCTAGACATGTTTTTGATAAGAGCTGAATACATACGTTAGACGAGATTTCTTTGTTCCATAACGCAAAAGCCTAAAAGCGTAAAATATAGCGGAGTACGAACGCCAGATATACTAGCACTACAACGAACACAAAGTATATGATGCTCTAAGAGTAAAGTTATATTGGCATAAAATGTTATCTACAAACAATCCATATAACACAGAAAATACCTAGCACAGAAATCCTGCAAAAATACCCACCTCCACAATAACAAAACAACTAAAGCAATACCTCGAAAACTATACCAACTGCTTCCACGCTCCCAACAAATAAAATATTTTGAAACATACCAAAAAGGATTGTTAAGCAACCTAAACCGCAAAAGCATCGAACTCATAGCCCTAACATTTCTAGGAGAAAAACAAGTACGCGGCATGCAACAATTCATGACCCTATCCAAAGGATGGCAACAAAACCTAAACCAGCAATACCAAACACAACTAGCCAAACACCTAAATGACAAACAAGGCTTTTTAAGCTAGACGAAAGCGACTTTATTTACAAGTATGTAACGCTTGTATTCATTAAGACTCAGCTTTTTCCATAATAAACAGCCTATATTAAGTGTAAATATGTTGGAGGTAGGTTGTTATTTTTTGCATACTCCAATTTACTCTATTTATTCCTGGCTGATCAAATAAATGTTGCCCGTTTATATTGAAATTTATCGATGATAGAGATACAGCAACAAGTACTAGGGCTATTACGATAATCATTAGTATCAATAGCATGAGTACAAATAATGTGTTTGTGTGCATAGATTTACCTGACGATTTTTCACGTACACTCTGTTGCAGTTGCTGTTGAACTGCTGAAACAACTACAGGTGATGGTGGTGATGATGTTGGAGGGGTTATGGCTGTTCCGCAGTTGTAGCAGTATTGTACATCTTCACGTAGTTGTGTTCCACAGTTTCGACAATAAGGCATAACTTTACCTAATTGTTATAAATATTTGAAAGCTAATTTAAGTCTTACCAAACATCAAATGTTGTATGCAAAACAGATTTTGTCTGTAAAATTTTAATAAGGATGTCTCTTAACGTTTATCGGAGACCAAAAGTTGTCTAATAAAGTTTTAGTTACCTCCGCTTGGCCTTACATTAATGTAACTCCTCACCTTGGTAACCTAGTAGGTTCTGCTTTATCAGCTGATGTTACTGCTAGATATTACCGTTTAAAGGGTGATGACGTGCTATTTGTTAGTGGTTCAGATGAACATGGTACACCTATTGAGATAGAAGCGTTAAAACGTGGTATAACTCCTAAAGAGTTAACACAAAAAAATCATGCTCATGTTTCTGAACTCTTCAAACGTTGGGACATATCATATGATAATTACACTTACACTGAAAACTCAGTGCATAAAGAATTTGTTCAAAGAACTCTTCTAGAAATTCAAAAAAACGGTTACATATTTGAACAAGACACTCATATGCTCTACTGTGAACATGATCAACGGTTTCTCCCCGACAGATTTGTAGAAGGTATATGTCCACATTGTAACACCGAAAAAGCCAGAGGTGATCAATGTGATATATGTGGCAAACTTTTAGAACCCACATCCCTAATAGAGCCTTACTGTATAATCTGCAAAAATAAACCAGTTGTGAAAACAACAAAACATTGGTATATAGATCTAACAAAACTTGCAGACTCATTAAGTGAGTACATAAAAAATAATCCCCAACTACCTGCTAATGTGAAAAACTTTAGTCTAAACTGGATAAAAGAAGGCCTAAAACCCCGCGCCATCACACGTGACATAAACTGGGGTATACCTGCACCATTCAAAGGCGCAGAAAACAAAACAATATACGTCTGGATAGACGCCGTGCTCGGCTACATCTCTGCCGCCATAGAACACACACAAGACACTAAACAACCCGAAAAATGGAAAGAATACTGGTTAAACCAACAAACTAAAACCCTGTACTTCGTAGGAAAAGACAACATACCCTTCCACACAATAATACTACCCGCCCTACTATTAGCCTCAGGACAAAAATACAATTTACCCTGGAACGTTTCCGCAACAGAATTCTTACAATTCCACGACAAAAAAGCCTCAAAAAGCCAGCGCATAGGCATATGGATAGATGAAGCTCTAGAAATGTTCCCCGTGGACTACTGGCGTTTCTTTCTAATAGCAACCCGACCTGAAAATAAAGACACCAACTTTACCTGGAACACATTTACAGACAAAATAAACGCAGACCTAAACGACACCTTTGGCAATTTTATACACCGTACATTAACCTTTATAATAAACAAATTTGACGGGGCAATCCCAACACCCACAAAACTTGACACAGATGATCAAACAATACTTGACACCGTTAAAGAAAAAATACTTCAAACAGCAAAAGACATAGAAACAGGACATTTACAATCAGCCGTCAACAACCTTATCAGCATAAGCCGAATAGGCAACCAATACCTAAACACCAAAGAACCCTGGAACCTTATGAAAACCGACAAAGAAAAAGCAGGCACAATATTTTATGTTGCCACACAAATCGTCAAAGCGGCCACAGTATCATCAGCACCATTTATGCCTAAAACAGCACAACAATTATGGCAAACCCTACAGCTACCTGAAAATATTAATACATGGAACGACGCAACAACTCCACTTGAAGCAGGACACAAAATCGCCAAACCACAACAACTCTTCTATAAAATCGAAACTAACGAAGCAAAACTAGATGAGCAATTAGCAGAAATCCGAGAAAAACTCGTAACACTGCAAAAATAGAATTAAACGCAGGACTATATATGACAATTCAAATTCGCGCTGACCTTCACGTACACACAATACACTCACATGATTCTCTAATTACTCCAAAAGAACTTGTCTATTACGCCAAAAAAAACGGACTTGACGCAGTTGCAATTACTGACCACAATTATTTAGACGGAGCAATTAAAATCGCTAAAGATGTCCAAAACTTTCTAGTGATACCAGGTATGGAAATATCTAGCAGAGATGGACACATTATTGCATTAAACATACAAGAACCTATTCCGCGTGATTTAACTGCTATTGAAACAGTGGAACGCATTCACACAGCAGGAGGCATAGCAATTGCCGCACACCCATACGTTTACTTTAAAGGATGCCTAAAAAATGCTGTTTGCAATACATTTGACGCCATAGAAGTGATTAACGCACGAGCTTTTCCATTTCAAAGCAGCATTAAAAAAGCTATAGCAGCTGCTGAAAAATTCAGACTTTCCCAAGTAGCCGGTACAGACGCGCACTATGGTCCCCAAATTGGTTATGGTTATACAACAATAGATGTTGATGAACCAACAGTCGAAGCCGTTGCCAAAGCTATTCTATATGGGCATTGTCAACCACATGGACAACATGTGCCTTTTGTGCTTAATTTACAACAGCAAATCCAAAGACTACATCGGATGATTAACAAGACAACTTTAAAGATAAAAAGCCAAACTGGTTAACGATTCACGTTTTATTATGTGTACGTTTCTGTAACTTGTTTTACTATTTTTGATGGATTTACTCTTAAATCGTTAAATGCTAATTCTTCAGGGTTTAAACCGAATGCTAAACCTAATAGTTGTGGATAATGCAGTATTGGAATACCGTAGTCTTCGTTGAAAAGTTTCTCTATGCGTAACTCATTGGTGTCATACATTATATGACAAAATGGACAAATAGTTATCAACGCTTGAGCTTGTGCAGATTTTACGTGACTTAACTTATCTTTTGCAAGAGACAATGCAACTTTATCACTAACCCCCACACTGGGTGCACCGCAACACTCGTTTTTATTCACATAATCTAAGCAAACAGCTCCTGTTGCCTCTATAAGTAATTTAAGTGTCTGCGGATCCTCAGGATCCTCAAACCCTATATACTGCTTAGGACGCAAAACATGACAACCATTATGATCAGCAACTCTCAAACCCATAAGCGGCTTAACAACAGACGCTTTAATTTTATCTATACCTACATCTTCTCTTAAAAACTGCAAAAGATGCCTAGTTTCAATAGTCCCTTTAAATTCTAAACCAACTTCTTTTAAACGATCATTTATTTGCTGCTTTAACTGAGAATCTTCCTTTAAAATTTTGCTAACTTTCTTAAATGACCCAGCACATCCAGGACATAACGTTAAAATGTTTAATCCCTGCTGCTCTGCAAGAGCCAAATTTTTTGCAGATAAAATTAACATCGCTTCATGATTAACTGGGTCAAGCGGAAGCCCACAACAATTGAACTCAGGCATCTCAACCAATTCAACACCCAGCGCAGCCAGAACTTTTCGCGAAGAGACCTCATAACTAGGAACACGATAAGGAATAGCGCAACCCAAATAAAACAAATACTTACTACCACTATTTTTACTGTTGCTGCTGGTTGACATTTATATGGTCTCCTTTCATTCTTTGAATTTTTTCAACACATTTTATACCTTTAAAGACTTTACACAAATTTTCTACATTACCTTTCGGTAACGGTGGCAGATTTTGTGCCTCACGCTTTTTTATACGCAAATCTGGGATTCTAAAGGCATAACCTGACTCTAGAATAGACTCTATTTGCTCTTTAAACACCCGTGGTACACAATCATTTTCTACTGCCAAATTACGGAAAACACGAATTACACTTGCTACCTCGATATTTTGTGGACAACGATCTGAACAAGCAAAACAGGCAGCACATAACCATAAAGCATCATCTTTTAACACACGATCTTTCAAACCAAGAACAGCCATGTGAATTAACGTTCTAGGACGATAACTGCCGTTGTAACGTGCAATGGGGCAATCACTTGTACAGATTCCACATTGAAAACACCTAAGAATTTTCTCGCTACCATGCAACTTTACAAGTTCATACTTAAATTTGGGATCTATCTCAGACACCTTTATCGACTGCTTCTCTAAAGAAGTTTGATTAACAGAGGTCTCAATCATAGAGTTCACCCAAAACAGTAACTAACGTAATATACCTGTTAAGTTACAATTTAAAACAAGCAAAGTAATAAATGTTCATTCAAAAACTAAAAATAAACCTTGAAAACAAACAAAAATTAGATTTGCTTTCGATAATTTTTGGGATCACGTAAATTCTGTATAGCAGAATCCTCTGTATAACCCTGCTCAATCTGAATTTTTTGCTTTGTTTCTATTTCTGAAATCTTTGCTTTACATTCTTTACTACTAAACTCTACGCTATTCCCAAGTTTGTAAATAGTCCTACCAAGCCTACGCTCACCAATAGTCTTAGTACATCTGCCCATTTTATTCACAAACAATAGGTAATTATTCAAAGATTTAAGAATGTTTGGACAATTCTACAAGCATAACCAATTGATTGTTACCTTTTAGTTTTGACTGTTTATTCTACACTTTTTAATGATTCAATCATATCGATTTTTTTGAGTTTGAAATACGTTATTATCTGCATGAAAACTGAAAATGTCATTGTAATTGCACAAGCCATAACATAACTGGATAATTCAATGCTTTTAGATAGTGATAAAACGTTAGCTTCTATGATGTATAACACTGCATGATGTAGAATAGTTCCCAATACCATCCTATACAGATGCTAATTATTGTTAAAATAATGGCTTCTCGGTAAATATACGCGTTTGTTTCGCTGTCACGAAAGCCAAGTACTTTAAGTGTAGCGATTTCGCGGTTTCGTTCACTTATGTTTATAGTTGTTAAATTATACAGTACAATAACGGCGAGAATTGAAGCAATGATTACTATGAAAACAATTACACCAGTTAAACTTTTACTATTGTCCAAAGATTTTTCAATAATATCGCTTGTAAAAATTACGTTAATTGCCAATCCGCTACCGATTAAACTTTCAGCTAAATCTGTCTCGTTTGCGTTATGATTTGAAACAATAGCATTAAACTTTACCGGGACTCCGAATGTCTCGTTATACGTAAAAGTGTTAACGTAAATGTAATTTGACACATAATTTTCTGCGATGTCTGACACAATTAACTTATACAGGTTGTTGTCTGTGTCTTTAATTGTAATAGTGTCTCCCTTTTGAAAATTATATACAACAGCTATTCTTTGAGTAATTATAACATCCTTATCATTTAAAACAATGCTATTTTTATCTACTAGACATTAGTACTTATTATTTTTTGGTGTTTTAATGGGGATTTACAGGTGTTTATTGAATTTTTTTTAAACCGTTAATACCTGATATGCGAAAATTAACTATGCCACACACTATATCGGTCATAATGTCGTAGTGTTTAAGTCGGTTTCTAAATTCATCACCAAAAATACGAAACTTTTTCACACGACTATTAGTATGCTCCACAACCACCCTAACAGATGCCAAGAGTTTATTGAACATTTTCTGCAACTCGGAGAGCGGTTGTGCTTTAACTCCCCGTTTACCCCGACCCGGACTCTTCCGCTTAAACGGCAACAGAGCATTAAACGTTGGATAATCCTCAAATATTCCTTGAAAACCTAAATCCAAACCTAACGCCACCTCCTTGGGCAAACACGGATGACTACGCTTAAACAAAGAATAATCATGAGTACTCCCCGTGGCATGAGGCGACTTGTGCACAATCAAACCTTTCTCATTAACAGTTAACTGCGTTTTTACGGTGTGTTTCTTCTTTTTACCGCTGTAGTGAGTTTTGCGTTTGTGTTTGTTTTTTGGTCTGGGAACTTCTTGCTCTGTTGCGTCTAAGAATGCGGTAAAGCCGGGGAACATTTCTTCAAGCTCTGCTATCGACTCTATTTTCTTAACTTTGTCATATTCTTTTCTTGGTAGGGGTAAGACTTCGCGGATTAGGGGTTCTATGCGCCTTATGTTTTTAAGGACTCCTGATTGGCTGACTCCAAAGAGGTATGAGAGTAGTGTTGATGAGGTGTATAGGTGGTAGTATATTAGTAGCATTAAGAGTCGGTCGGTTAAACTTTGTTTGAAGGGGTGTCCTGCTCCGATGTTTCTTTTTCTGTTTAGTCTTTGTAGTCGTTTTTGTTCGTAATCTGCATATTTTTCAGTTATCTGTTGATTTAGGGTGCTTTATTCTTCAATGGTTATTCCTGAGAAATTTCTAAAATGCACAGGTTTTTTAGATAATACGGCGTAATTCAGCATACAAACAGCCTAAAAAACAAATAACACGCCCATACGCTAATAAAACCTTCGTTTCACCAACAAAAACCTAATTAGTATTAAGGTCTATTAGACTATTGTGTTGAATTTCAAATGAGTACTGAAACAAGACATTTACCTGAATGTGACGGGTCTGTACTTTTTAAAGAAACTGAGTGTTAGTGTGCCCCTTTAGATAGATAATTTGGTGTAGGATCAAATTTGTGTTAACTCCATAGATGATTGGCAGGTTCGTCAAATTTTTCAGAGAAAAACTAGCTTAAATTCATGTACAACACATAAAGCACCTATCTGTAAAAATCCATCCTATATATTGGCACCTGCCAAAATGAGGAAAAAACTGCAGAAGCAACAGTAAAGAGCTGGGGATGGGAATTGAACCCATATAAAGCAGCTCTGCAGGCTACCGCCTAAACGATTCGGCCACCCCAGCGTTTTCAAGAGAGCGTAAAACTTACATAAAAAGTTTGTTGACAAAAATAAAAAATTACTAAACATTGGGTAGGTTCCATTCCTGTTTGATTTTTTGAGAACTATTTCTTTTACTTTGGCACAGTTAATACATGATCTGTATGCTCACGGTTAACAGTTTTATCAGCGTTACAAAATACGCATGTACGCTTAAAATAGGTGTCTGTAACAATCTCTTGTTGTTGATCACGTATTTTTACAACCTCATATCTATATTAAGGCATTAAAAACTGTTCGATTTGGTTTTAGATAACTTTCCCGTTTGATGTTTTATTTACTTTCTACGTCTGACAATGTAATATTTACGTCTGAACATGGCAATCTGCTGATTATTGCAGTTCTTTTTTTATGATCAAACAATAGGTTTTTCGGTTAGCCGCTTAGCTGTGTTCCAATATTTGTCGCTAACATAATGTAACGTCTTTATCACAGGACCGCTTTTAGTTTCCATAAACATTGTAGCATCAAATAAGCTTTCACCTAAAGCTAACGCTTTTCCATGCTTTTCATCAATGATTACTAATAAATCTCCTTTGAAAAATGTTCCTTCAACACGTCGAATTCCGGGAGCCATTACATTTGCTCCTTTGCATACAAAAGGGACTGCGCCCATATCCACAGTTACTTTCGGTGCAACACGTATGAATTCTGTAAAACCTAAAAGCGGCAACAAAACCTCTTCTTTAAACATTACTGGTTTTGAATTAACTATGTAAATTTGACCATTCTCAGATTCAGCTACTTCAACATTTACTTTGCTCCCAAATAGAGTATCTATATCTAGCTTGAAACGTTGAGAGGCATCACTTAAAATTTGTTTAGCTTCTTTACCTTTTAAGGAATATCGCCTTTTCGGTGGCATATGTTAACCTGCACTACTGTAAAGTTGGTTCTTTAAATTAATTTCCCAAATTTTCATCATTTAATTGTTTTCTTCTAAAAAATCTTGTAAATTTGTTTAAATCAACTTTGAGTAAAATTACTGTGACAATAATCGCTAAACATGTGGACATGATAGTTAGTGCCATATCTGGAGTTAGCCATACTGGGAATGAATTGCTAAACCATTCTGTAAAGGAATTACCAATAATGTTTCCTGCGTATGCACTCATTGTGGCAATGAATAATTTACCTAAAAAGAATGCTGTGGCAAATTTTATAATGTTGTACTTTATTGAGGCAAGTGAAATAATTACGGGTTCTTCTGGGAGGGGTGTTGCGGCAGTTACGCAGAGTAGCAAAAAAGCGTGCTTACTTATTCTCGCAGCGTTAGACTCAAGGGTTACACGTTTTTTTTCACTTAAGCGACTGCTAATATGAGGCATGATTTTATAATGAATGATTCTTGCTATAGTCGCGCCTAACGCGACAAGAGCACCAATGATTAAAACAGACGAAAAATTTGTATTATCTATTTTTATTGCGGCAAATGAGGCGATAAACACGTTTGAGGGACCGAAAAACGGTATAATATTAAATGCAAAAGATGTTATGAGAACTATTATGGCTTCAAATATTGTTAGCATCTTTTGTTTAGTACCTCCTTCTTAGCCATAAGTTACGCGACATTTATAAGGAAATGTGTAGTGGCTGTAGTTCTTTTTGCAATTTACATGTGGTTATTTACGTGTTCTACTTGATGTGGTGTTTGGTTAGTTTTGTTAGTAAATTGTGTTGTGTTTTTAAATCATGTGGGTGTTTTTGGTAAATTGAAGTATTGAGGTAGTTTGTTGTTTGATTAAAGTTTGTTATTAAATCTCTGAAAAAGTGGCGGTGTCTTTCAAAGAGTATACGAGAAGGTTTAAATTATGAGAGATAAAGTATAGGGTAAAGATATTTGAGGATTCCATATGAGCGAAATGACAACTGATATCCTTGAGCAGAACCTTAGCAAAATCGTGCTTGTACGATTAAAAGGCGGAAAAAGCCTGCGAGGGCGACTGAAGGGGTTCGATCAACACTTAAATCTGGTTCTAGAAGAAACAGAAGATACAACAGACGTAGAAAATCAACAAAAATTGGGATTATTAATCGTCCGCGGAGACAACGTAGTCCTTATTTCGCCTCCACCACGGTGATTTAAATGGGTAAAGGAACACCATCAATGGGCAAACGCGCAGGGCGTGTTGTCCACATAAAATGCAGGCGCTGTGGCAGACGAGCTTACCATGTACGCAAAAAGCGTTGTGGGGCATGTGGTTATGGTTCAACTGCAAAAATTCGTCAATATAATTGGCAAAGAAAAACTCTGCACCGTGAAAGAGTAGTTTAACACACTACTCAATATTTCCAAAAAACAGTTTTACCTTTTTCCTTTCTTAAATAAGACTTACTAAACTCTATAGTAGCCTTTATCAATTTTTACAAAAATCAAAGGACCCTTATTACGCGAAATCTTGTGGGCATTATTTAATGCACCGTTTATTATACTAAAGACCCGTTCTTTATCACCAAGTTTTTGTATATGCTTTTTACAAAGTTCCATTTTTAACAAATTTTCGGCTACGATTTCAGTACCACAAATTTCCCCATTTTTAACTAATGCACCTGCAACGAGATCCGTTAACTCTTGTTTACGCTCAATCTTCTTCCAATATATCTCAGCAGATTTCAATTCATCAAACAACTGTGTCTCAATTTGCTTTTGATTACCAATTAACAATTTAACCCGTTTTTTCCACTTTTTAAGCCACATACTGGTCCAAATGGTTAAAAACTCTTCAAACTCTACATCATTTCTCTGTAACTGCTTTTCTATGTTCTTTATAAATTCACACTGACTTGACTCTTTCCCAATTAAACACCAGTGAAACCTAAGATAGCTCGTAAAATCCTGATATGCCACCTGTAAAACTTTCCTATCAGAACCTGTAACATCTAACGATAACTCTACATCCCTCAACTTTTCTCCTATCATCATCTCTACAAAATTCATACGAATCACCTCTCTTTCTAAAGTATCATATCAAACTATAGTTTAAAGATTTAACTAAACTTTACCTGCAAAAAACCATACAACATCAAAAGTACCCTACAATACACTAAAAAATGGTCCAATTTACTGTATAAAATCAAGAAGCTCTGAAAGATCCGCCAAAATCATGTCAGGTGACTCTCTAACAAGTTCATCATAAAAATACAAACCTGAGAGCAAACCAACAGTTTTTATCCCAGCAGCTTTGCCCGCTCTAATATCATTTACAGAATCGCCTGCTATTAAACAATCACAGGGGTCAACATTAAATTTTTCAATACCACTAAATATAGCCTCAGGCGACGGCTTAGGTTTTACCGTATCAAAAGCCGTCATGACACTTGAAAAATATTTACCTATACCAAGACCATTTAATTCTTTTATAACCGCCTGATTTGAAACATGGCGCATTGTTATCAAAGAAAGTTTAGCTTTCAACGAAAGTACCTCAATAACCCCTAACGTGTTCGGAAAAAGTTTCGTCCTGCCCGCAGTTACTTCATGATATGACCTGAGATAAGCCAACTTAAACTTGTCTAAATCACCATGAACTAAATCCTCAAGTGACAAATTTTGTTCCATACGCTTGGGAATTTCTACTGCAATTTTCAACTCTGGTGGTTCTTGCCCTATCGCCTGAAAACCAATACGTGCTGCTTCAAGATATGCCTGACGAGGATCAACTATTGTTCCATCTAAATCTAAGAAGATACATTTCAGATTAAACTTATACTCACTCATAAACTGCGGCTCAATTCAAATGTTGACTCTAACAATAGTTTAAAAAACATTTCGGGAACAAGCAGCAAAATCACAAAACCCAAAAAAATATCCGGCCGCGAAACACTCTATAACACTACATACCTCAAGCACTCCTCGACAAAAAATTGTGTACTATAACACACATACATGGACTGTAGCGTAATTTTTCACGGTATCATTGGAATATTTTGATTGTTAAAAAGAGCTACATCTTGTTCTACAGTAAATGCGAGTCATAAAAAAGAAGAAATGAGGCATTTGGGGTACGATGTTTTTGCCGACCTACATATCCTAAGCGTCAATGTTTTGCCTTTAAGGCATAATTGCCATCTGCTTTTTCTATTAAACCCATGTTTTTTCTATTTTTTGAAGCTGCTGATGGTGAGCACCGTTAGTACTGCAAAGCTCTGTACAATGCTATATCTCTTATTTCTACAGGTATATCTGCGCAAACAGTGTTAAGCATAAGATACTCAACCTGCTATTTTTCGTTCGTTGCTATTCACCGATTTAGGTTAGGGCATCCAAAAATCCAGTCCATGTATTGTTGCGTTGGTACCATAGATCTCATAGAATTCTTCGATAGGCATAAGGGTGAGACTTTTCTCTCCATAGAAAAAGTCTGTTTCTATGGAAGGAACAACAACATGTGATAGTTTACCATCCATAAAATAGGGAATGGCAAAATTTTCCCAAGCTACATCTTCCAATTTTTCATCTGTGAGATTATCAACGTTTGATGTTGGAAAGTTTGGGAAGCTACTTGGAGTGTTTTGTGCTTCTGCTATCAATGGTGTATATGTTATGGCTAGAATTGCCATGATTCCAAGTCCAACGGCAATTATGCTTAATGTTGCTATTTTTTTCTCATTTTTCATTTTTGTTTTCACTACCCTTTATTTCTCAGAGCAAAATATAATACTCCTTTCCGAACACTTTTTTCATTAAGCGTTCTTTTTAAGAACACCATGACACTTTTGTTTCTTCATGAAAACGTCCCATTATCTATGCACTACTAAATTATGTGTTTTCATGTTCCCATCGATGAATAGCAGCTGATGGCGTATTACTTTATGACAAAACTTTTTTTGAAAACATGCCAAAAAACAGGTGACTACAACTCCAAAGCTATTCTGGAAAAACAAATTAACCGCCGAAACGGATGGACAAACTCAGTTAAACTCTTACAAGTGTGTTGGATTTATGTTTGCTGAGTTTCATCACAAGCCAAAATATCCTATTTTTTACTGTTCTCTGAAGTGTTGTTTTGACAAACTGGACAACATGGATTTTTGGTTATGTTTATTGTAGTGAAGTCCATATCTGTAAAATCGCAGACTAACAGTTTACCTTTCAATGTTGACCCTACACCTGTTAAAAGTTTGATAACTTCCATAGCTTGTAGGCTTCCAATGATTCCAGGTGTTGCACCTAATATCCCCTGTGTATTACCTGTTTGCATGTGACTATCTGATAGGTTGGGTGTTAAACATTTAAGACAACCCGTTTCGGGTGGTGTAAAAACAGATAAATTTCCCTCAAAGTTCCCAACAGCTCCAAAAACATATGGCGTCATAGCTTTAACGCAAGCACGATTTACAATATAACGTGTTAACATGTTGTCTAACCCATCAACAACACAATCTACGTTTGCAAGTAACTCGTCAACGTTATTTGAGTTCACATTTTCTAAAACAGCTTCAACTTTAACAAGAGGATTAACTTGTACTAAACGCTTAGCAGCTACCTCAGCCTTAGAGTAACGCAAATCTTTTGGAGTGTAAAGTATCTGCCTGTGAAGGTTATGTAGCTCAACTATGTCTTTATCAATTACTCTAACATAACCCACCCCAGCTAAGGTAAGATACAACGCAGAAACTGTACCTAAACCACCTACACCAACAATAGCAACACGCGACACTGCCAATTTCTGCTGTCCCACTTCACCTAACGATTCCATTACAACTTGACGACTGTAAAACTCTTTAGCAAAACGCACTCTTTCCATATCCCTCATGCTCATGCCTACATTTATGTGCCAACTAGTCAGTTTTATATTTGACCTTTACAGCATAAAACAATCACGTAACAAACAAAAACTTTTCTAACATTGCTAATGTCACGGAGACATGATTTTTCACTTTTACTTTCATTGACCTCTCTACAGTTTAGAATTGTTGGTTTTCCGATGTCTTAAATAGCTAAAAAGCCGTAAATGGACTCTGTGAAGTAACAATGCAAAAATTAATACTACAACAAAACATAACAACACAAACAACAAACGCGTTAAGACTAACATTCAACATACCAGACATAGATGAACTTATCCCATCATTAAAAGAAGGCGACTTTGCAGTCCTATATGGCTCCCAAAATGTTACTTCCCTGCTATCACAACTCTGCGTTAGAGCACATCTACCAACAGAACAAGGTGGCATAAACAGCAAAGCAGTATTTATCGACGCAGCATCCAGTTCTTCCTTGTCCAACATCTCACATGTCGCTGAACTCCAACAATTCGAACCACAAAAAATACATGAACAAATCCAATCTCTTAGAGCCTATACAGCATACAAACTTCACTCACTAATAATAGAACAACTTGAACAAATAATAGAAACAGCTAACGTAAAACTCGTAGCAATCTCTGACATAATATACCCCTTCCTAACTGAAAACATAGATGACCAAGAGGCAAGAATAGCCTACAGCCAAATAATGAATTACCTCTCAAACTTTGCAAAAAAACACAACATAATCATAGTTACAACAAATCTCCCACACGAAAACAACACAAGAAACCGTTTACTACACGAAATAACCACCGCAAAAACAAACGTTATCCTACGACACACAAAAACACCATACACAAGCGAAATAGAACTAGAAAAACACCCAACCTACATGCTAAATGTCATGGACTATAACCCTGAAACAAAAACACTAACAGACTTCTTCTAAGCCAGTACAACAATTTTGAAAACAACTAGTTGTTGTGGTATTGATCGAAAAATTCAATCAATCTCGTGTTAAAAAATTACGGTTGACAATACTACCATATTAATAAATAACCGTAAATTAATAGTGCTAAACTTGCAATAAACGCTACTGCCCAAATCTTTTTGTCAACCCTAAAAATTTTGAAACCATCAAAAACACCAAATGGAATCAAATTAAAAACTGCCATAAACGCATTAATAAACCCAACAAATGATAGAACAAAACCATACCACGAATTAAGATGTAGCATAGATGCTATGACAAAAAAAGCTGATGCAAAAATGATGTTTGTAATCGGTCCAGCTATTGAAATTTTTAACAAACTTTGCTTGTTTACAGTACCGCCTATCATCATTGCCCCAGGCGCTATTACTTTAAACGGAAGAAACACTGAAGCAAACGTTAACACTGCCCCCCATACAGTTAAACGAAACTCTGCCCACAATCCACATTTTTGCGCCATAATCTTGTGAGCAAGCTCATGCACCAAAAACGACGACATCATACAAACAGAAAAAATCGCCATAATATTTATAGGCCAACTAATACCGCTACCACCGTTATACAGGCCTATTGAGAAGCCAATGCCAACTATAAGTAAAGCTGCAATTGTCAAATGTTTTAATTCTTTAGGGCTGAAAACTCCGATTCTATGGGTTTTGATTGGTTGCGGGTTAAAGTTATAACTGTAATTGTATCCTCCGCTATTTGTCTGTGTTATTTCTTGTACTACGTTTTGTCTTTGTGTGCGTGCTCTGCTAAGTTGTGGGCATGCATGGTTTTCTGGTAAGCGGTGTTGGTTGCAGAATTGTCCTCCGCAGTAGGGGCAGTTGTATGGTATGTCAACTTGTATTGTGCATGTTTGGCAATTCATTGCTTTTACCTTTGAATTAATTTGTATTTACTGGTTTATGTTTTTCCCTTAAAATTGAAAAGTATTTGGTCTATTTTTCGTGTAGTGCATATTTTTAGTTTTAGCTTGTGTTGCGGGGTGGTATTGTTGTTGATGTGCTAAAGCCTTAAAACTTACTTGTGTGTTTCTATTTTTGGGATGTTGTTTGAAGGCTTTCAGTTTTGTTCATGTGTCTGATTTGCATTTGGGTTATTCTCAGTATGGGCTTGAGGTTAGGCGTCAGGATTTTGATGATGTTTTTGCTGAACTTGTGAATAAAGTGTTGGAGCTTAGGCCTGATTTTTTGATTATTGCCGGGGATATTTTTCATAATCCTAGACCTACTAATATTACTCTTGAGAATACTATACGTAGTTTTAAACGGTTAAAAGATGCTAAAATTCCGGTGTTAACGGTTGATGGTTCTCATGATTCTTCTCCTAATACTATAACCGGGACAATTCTCTATCCTCTTGACAGTGCAGGTTTAATTTATCATCTTCCACGTCATAGTGGCGCATGTTGGCGACAGCAGGATTGTTGTTATGTTTATGGCATACCTAATTATCATACGCGTAATAAAACTAGGGATGCTTTGCCTAAATTTATGTTAGAAAACCCGCCAACGCCTGCTGAGGATGTGTATAACATTTTTGTTTTGCATGGTGCTATAGACTTGCCAGGTGTGAAGCCACCTTATATTGAGGCTGAGTTATCTCCTGAAATGTTGCCATCAGGTTTTCAGTATTATGCCGCTGGACATATACATGAACGGTTTAATGCTAAATTTAAAGACGGTTACCTATTTTATAGTGGTTGCACTGAAACAGTAAGTTACGATGAGGCTATGTACCCTAAGAGTTTTAATTATGTACAAGTGCATGAGACTGGTGAGAGTAAAATTGAACAAATAGATCTTTCTCCGCGTCTTTTTATCATTTTAGACGAAAACAATTTTTCAAACGCGCCCCCAACTAAAATAACTGATACAATAACTCAAATGGTTAAAGATGTTGACACAGACGACGCAGTTATAGTTCCCGTATTAAAAGGCACTCTACCAACAGAGACCAGTCGTTCTGATGTTGACATAGCTAAAATATGTGCTGCAGGAAAAAAAGCTCTTCTAGTTCACCCTATAGTGTTACTTAACGAGTCAGCAGTTTTAGACGAAATTTCTAGAAATATTTTTGACGATGACTTTAAAGACCTAAAAACTAAATCGTATGAATATTTTTTACAAATTTTCAGCGAACGCTACAGCAAAGAGGAAGCTGATAAAATTGCAAAATCAGCATTAGCTCTAATTGAACCTTTAGCACGCAAACAGGATGAAAAAATTAAAAAAATTATAGAGGACCTATAACCGTGAAAATCGAAGTCGTACAACTAGAAAATATTCGTAGCCATGTAAAGTCAACTGTACCCTTTACAAACGGATTCAACTGTGTCGTAGGCGGTGTCGGCTGTGGAAAATCTAGTATAATGTACGCTGTTGATTTCGCCCTATTTGGCGATCCTATCGCTCGTAGTTTCGAATACTTGCTTCGAGATGGTGTTAACTCTGGTAAAATATTTGTTCAATTTTCACAAAACGGAAAAACTTACAAAATAACACGGGGGCTACTTCGTAAAGGCAAAAACATAAGTCAAGACTCTGATGCCCTAAGTTTGTATGAAGAAGACACCTTAATTGCTAGTATAAAAAATGATGCTGTAGCTGAACAAATTAAAATTATAACTGGTTTAAATAAAGAGCTTTATCGCGAAATCGTTTGGTTCCGCCAAGAACATCTAAAAGATTTACTTGACACAGCTTCTCGAGACCGTCAAAAACGCATAGATGAACTATTTGGCCTAGCTGACTATGAAATCGCCTGGAGTAATATAGCACAGTATCAACGTGACTATGAAACAGAAAAAACAGTGTACGCAAAAAATCCTGACATTAACAACATTGAAAAACTAGACAATGACTATAATCGCGCCTGCGAAGAATTCACTGATATAGAGATAAAAATTGAAAACTTGACCCAAAACTTAGCAAATACAAAACAGTCACTTGGAGAAGCTGAACAAAACCTAAAATCTCTCGAAGAAAACAAGCGACAAAGCGAAGAACTCAAACTCAACATAATCAAAATACAGATAGATCTCCAAAGCATAAACAACACCCTAACATCACTTACCCAAAAAATCGAAGACAAAAAAACCCTAATAGACAACCTAAACCAACGCCAAACCACCATGGATACCCAAAAAAAAGCACACCTAACTAAAATAGAGCAAACAGGACTACCAACAAATCAACCGTTTGACCAAATAAAACACTTCTTAGCATCATTTGATGACAAAATCAGTCAACTACGCGGAGAACAAGAAGCTGCAACCAAAGGAATACAAACAGACCAAAAAAGAACAAGCCAACTATCCCAAGAAGACAAATGCCCACTATGCATTCAACCCTTAACTGGACAATACAAAACAGACCTTCTTGCCAGAATTGAGCAAGAAAACACTGAACGACAAAAAAACATAAACCACTTGCGCCTTAAAATTGCTGACTTACAGAAAGCAAAAACCATTGCCTCAGAAGCATACTTTGGACTGCAAACATGTCTGACACGTGAAAACGACTTAAAATCTCGTATATATGAAGAAAAAAGCAATCTTCTAAACTTAACAGAAGAATTTGAAACTCAACAAAAACTTGAGTCTGACCAGAAAACTCAATATTCGCTTGTTCAAAACGAATTATCAAAAATAGGTTTATCCGATTTAGACACCGCCCGTTCTCATCGAGAGCAAGTGTTAAAGCAGTATTTCCGTTTAGAGTCTGATTTTCGTATTAATGAAAATCGCAAAAAAGATCTTCTACGAGGTATAGACGAAATTAAACTGCGCATTGACCGTGCTCAAGAAACAGTGGAACGAATCGAAAAACTTGAACGCGTAATCGAAATTATAGGTGCTATACGTGACGTGTACCGTAACATTCAACCTAAACTTCGTAAAGAACTCGTTAAAATTCTACGCGTTTCTGTACAACAAATACTTGACCGCTTAGTGAGCAGTGAAGCTCCAATGTTAAATATTCTAATTGATGAAACATATACACCTTATGTAAAAAGTGAGTCAGGCATAGAACGTGAAGTTAGTATTCTTTCAGGCGGAGAACGAACACTATTAGCATTTGCTTACCGATTAGGCTTAGGACAATTAATCATGCAATCCCAAACAGGACATGGACTAAGTCTTTTAATGCTAGATGAACCTACTGAAAACCTTGGCAATGAGGATGGCAGCATAGAGCACTTAGCAGAAGCTATAAGCAAACTTAGAACTATAGAACAAATAGTCGCAGTAACACATAGCGAAACATTTGCTGACAAAGCTACACATGTAATTACCATAGAAAAAGAAGCAGGAGTTAGCAAAATTTCAATAAAGTAAATAGTTTCCCTGCTCTTTTTATGCTATATGGTTTTTATTATGGTATACTACTATAATGTAAAGTAGTGAGGCAAAGAGAGTTGAATGGAAAACCCCTCGTTAGTATAATTAGTGCTGGAATGTCAAAATTTCAGAAGCACGAAGGTTTACTTGCAAGAGAAATTTTTACCATAGCCACCCAAGAAGCATTTTCACGATGTCCTAAACTGGAACCCAAGCGTGATATAAAAACAATGTTTATTGGACATATGGGTGAGGCGTATGAGCATCAGGGTCATATGGGTGCTATTCTTGCAGACTGGACAGGTTTACTTGGAATTCCTGCTACACGTTGTGAAGCTGCTTGTGGTTCATCAGGCGCAGCATTGCGTACAGGTATCTATGCTGTAATGTCTGGACTTGCTGACGTCGTAATGGTCGGGGGTGTGGAAAAAATGACTAATCGAACAACAGCTGAAGTTACAGAGTATCTCGCAATGGCTTCTGATTATCCATTTGAACAATATCATGGTATAACTTTTCCGGGTATATACGCATTAATGGCAACTCGACATATGTATGATTACGGTACAAAAGAAGAACATTTTGCTATGGCTGCTGTTAAGAATCATTTTCATGCGGGTCTTAATCCTAAGGCGCATATGCAGAAAGAAATTTCTGTTGAGACTGTGATGAATTCTCGTTATGTTGCATGGCCTCTGAAATTGTATGATTGTTCCATAGTTACTGATGGTGCAAGTTGTGTAATTTTGGCTAAGCCTGAGCTTGCAGCTAAGTATACTGATAGTCCTGTGCATATTGTTGGTAGTGGGCAGGCTAGTGATTCTATCGGTTTGTATGAGCGTCAAACTTTTACTTCCATTGCATCATCAAAGATTGCTGCAAAAGCTGCTTATGATATGGCTCAGTTATCTCCTAAGGATGTGGATTTAGCAGAGGTTCATGACTGCTTTACCAGTGCTGAGCTTATTGCGTATGAGGATTTAGGTTTTTGTAAGCCGGGTGAGAGTGGCAAATTGATAGAGGATAACCAAACGCGTCTTGGTGGCTGTATTCCTGTTAATACAAGTGGAGGCTTAAAAGCTAAAGGTCACCCTGTTGGTGCCACAGGTGCTGCTCAAGTATATGAGGTTTATCTGCAGCTCACAGGTCAAGCTGAACAACGACAAGTTAAAGACGCTAAAGTCGGTTTAACACATAATGTCGGCGGCTCAGGTGCCACTACATCTGTTCACATTTTTAGGAGTGCATAAACAATGATGATGAGTACCCAAGAACCTTTTACTATAGAGCAATTCTACAAACTCTTATCTCAAAACAAGTTAATGGCTGGTAAATGTGTAAAATGCGGTAAAATCCATTTGCCTCCACGACCCTTATGCGATAACTGTTATGGCACACAATTTGAATGGGTGCAGATTTCAAATGAGGGTAAACTTTTAACATACACAATAATTCACATAGCACCAATACAGTTTCAAGACTTAGCTCCCTACGCCATAGGTATCCTTCAATTAGATAACGGCTTAAAAATTTCGGGCGTAATACAAAATGTGTCTATGGAACAACTTTGTATTGATATGCCTCTAAAGGTAGCCTTCAATGTCTGCAGTGAATCCCAAAGTTGGCCTCAATGGTCTAAATACTGTCTAAAACCATGAAAAAGTTGTTTTTAGTGTTTTACCATTTTTTTACTTTCTATACTTTTTAATGCGGTAATTTACTAGTTTAAATCTGCAAAAGCACTGCTTTTTCTGTTTTTAGCGTTGTATTTTTTGTGTTTTTTATTAAATACCCTGTTTTTTGTGGTTGGTTAATAATTTAAATGTGAATATTGGAGGTAAATATATAATAAATTAATCTTAACTATAATATGCTGTTAGGGTGTATTTCGTGGCACAAATAAGTTCTTCTCCATCTATGCGACGTATTGATGACTGGAAGTCGCGTTTAATTGATTTAACTCGTAGAAATAATTTACTTTATTTTAGTGCAAATAGCCGTGGAAATTTGTCGATAAATACGCCGGACGCAAAAACTGTATTTAAAGAGTTAGTAATAAAGAAGAAGCGGCTTGCTTTTTGGATGCCGCCCAAAGAGTTAGGTGGTCCAGTTGATGCCTCGTTTTATGATTCATCTTCTGAAGGGTCTGAGAAGTCTAGTCCTCATAAACTTGTATGTGAGAATTTGACGCGTGCAGAGCTTGAGCGGGTTCTTAAGAGTCTTCAAAGGCGTTCTTTACTTGATTATCGTGAGCGTGGTGTTCGAATTCTATATGCTGCTTTTGGCCAATTGAGTTGGGTTGATAGTGAAACCAAAGAGAAGGTGCGTTCTCCTATAATTTTGGTGCCTTTAGATTTGGCAAGAGAGACTATTCGTAAGCCTTTTGAAGTTTTTGTACCTCCTGTTGAAGAGGAAGCACTTGTAAATCCTGCGTTACAGGTAAAGTTAAAGTCTGAATTCAAAATTGACTTGCCACTTGCTCCTGATGATTGGACCCTTGAGTCTCTTGAGAATTATTTTGATTCTGTAAAACAGTTAGTTGTGCCTTTTGGGTGGACTGTTGAGTCCACTGTGAATTTAGGGTTGTTCTCTTTTCATAAACTTGTAATTTACAAGGATATTGAGGCAAATGCTGAACTTGTTACGCAGCATCCTATAATCAGGGCAATTGTTGGGGTAAAAGATGAAACTCTTGTTGTTGATAACCTTCCTGATGAAAAAGACGTCGATAAAATACAGTTGCCTGAGAGAACTTTTCAAGTATTGGATGCTGATAGTAGCCAACGTATTAGTATTGAGTACGCTCTTCGTGGTCAAAGTTTTGTAATGCAAGGACCGCCAGGTACTGGGAAGAGTCAAACAATTGCGAACATTATTGCTGAATGTATAGCTCATGGTAAATCTGTGCTTTTTGTAAGTGACAAAATGGCTGCTCTTGAAGTGGTCTATAAGCGTCTTAGTGAGGCCGGTTTGGCGCATTTTTGTTTAGAGCTTCATAGCAGTAAGGCTAACAAGCAGGAGGTTGTAGCTGAACTGAAACGTGGGCTTGATGAGAATCTGGTGCCTCGTAAGTTGCCCTCAACGCATGAGTTTGAAACGATGAAATCTTATCGTGGCGATTTAAATGGTTATGTTACAGCGTTGCATGAGAAGCGTTCGTATATGCAAAAAAGTGCGTACGACGTTTTAAGTACACTTTCTAGTCTCGAACGTGTTCCATATGTTGCTGTTGGTTTGACAGATCTTAATTCTTTAACTCCTCAAAAAATAAGTGAATTAGAAGGTTTAACTTCTGAATTAAGCAAAGTTTGGCAAGTTGTTGAACAACCAGATTTTCCTTGGACAGGTTATCGTGCCAGTCTTTATAATCTTGAAGTGCGTTCTGAATTATTAACAACAATTGAAGTTCTCGCTCACACAGTTGAAGATTTGCAATTGGAAAGTGCAAACTGCTCTAGACAACTAGGTGTGACTTCTCCTGTAAGTTTTGAGCGTGTAAAATGGTTACTGGCCTTAGGCAAATTTTTGTATGAAAGCCCTGCACCAGAAGTACAATGGTTAACTCGTAGAGATGTCGATGTTTTAATAGCTGAAGCGAAAATTTACAATGAAACCTGCCAATGGATTAAATCTGCGAAGAGCAGTCTACTTGAACACTATACGCCTTCACTGTTTAATCTTGCATTTGATAGGTCTAGTGAGTTGAAAAAGAATTTGATTATTCTTGAAAAACTATTTACTGGCATAAATTTGCAAGAGTCTGAATTTTTGAGTAAGCAGGAAGCGTTCTTAGGCTACATTAGAAATACTCAGCAGGCTACTAAAAAGTGGTGTGAGGGTGCACAGACGATTGCTGAATTTTTTGGTTTGTCAATTAATAATTTGACGTTGCAAGCGGTAAGTCAGCTTTCAAAAATGGCTTTGTTCTGTTTTGTTGAGGAAAAACCTGAGCTGAAATGGTTTGACAATGCAGTTTTTCAGCAGGTATCAACGGCTGTTTCAAAGGCAAAGGATGTGTATCAGCAGCATAACTTGTTGAAGGAGCGTTTAAGCAAATTTTACACTGCTGGTATTTACAATTTAGATCTTGATGAGCTTATTGCTAGGTATAACGGTAGTTATCAAAACTTTACCCGTATGTTTAGTTCTGGTTTTCGTAACGATCAAAAACAAATTGCTCGTGTTAGCATAGACGGTAAGGTTCCGCAGAATGTTTTAGATGATCTTATTGATGCGCGTAAAGTAAAAATGCTTCAAGCTGACATTGAAGCACAGGCTGAAAATGTACGTGGTCTTTTGGGTCGTTTCTATCAAGGATATGATACTAATTTCCTCCGGATAGAAAAAGCCCTAAGCATGTTAAATGAGCTTAAAACAGTTTCCTGGGCAAATCCGCTGCCTGAAAAATTAGTTAAATTATTTACAAACGTTTCTAACCCCTCACCAATGCTTAAGACTTTAGGCAGTGAATTACACGAGTCTATAGCTAAATGGGAGCAACAAACCAAAGATGTCTCTGATATTCTTCCTCAAAGCTTACCATACTCCGATTTAGCGATAAACCAAACTGCCCTATCCCGACTTGAAGAATGGCTTATAGATGTTGAAAAACAGCTTGCACCTCTAAGTATTCTAACAAAAGAAACTCTTTCTACTGCAAAAACTCTGCCAAAAACTTACACTCACCTTTTAAATGATCTTGCAAATGCTGAAGAAGTGCGCCGAAAAGAATTTACAATAACTGGCGAGAAATCTCAGCTTCGAATAAAATATGGAACACGCTTCAATGAACTTGAAACAAATTGGATCAACATTATATCCATACTTGAATGGGTAAAAAAAGTTCAAACAGCCTTTGGTGACGACCCTGTTCCTGAAAATTTTGCTCTATTAGCCGCCGGTGGGCCCTCTAAGGCTCCTTCTGTTGTTAAATTAGTTAGGCATTATGAGAATGCTCTAAAGTCTCTTGCTGCTTTTGAGGCACGTTTTGAAACTGAGCTTAAATATCAAAATCAGAATATTCGTGATTTATATTTACACGTTATTTTTGAACGTTTGACAGTTCTACGTGAACGTGTTGATGAGTTACAAATTTGGATTGACTTTAAGGATATTAGGAACCGTTTTGCGCTTCGAGGATTAGGCGGGTTCTTTGAAAAACTTGTCGAACAAAAAATTCCATCTAGCTTATTAATTGACACATTCCGCAGAGGGACTTATCAGGAGTGGATAAACAATCTCTATCTTGAAGACTCTCGTTTGGGCAGGTTCCGTCGTGAGAATCATGAGCAGTTAATTAGTGATTTCAAGAATCTTGACAAGGAGCTTATTCATTTAACTTCTAGTATGGTTATTGAAGCGGCAAATGGTCGAAAGCCTCAAGACATTTTAATTCAAGCAGGTGATTCTGAAGCAGCAATTCTCATGCGTGAAGCAGCAAAAAAGCGCTTTCTAATGCCAATACGTACCCTAATGCAGAAAATTCCAAATCTCCTAGTTAAATTAAAACCCTGCTTACTTATGAGTCCTATAAGCGTAAGCCAATTCCTCTCCCCTGAAACAGCAAAATTCGATGTAGTGCTATTTGATGAAGCATCACAAATAGTGCCAGAAGATGCTATTGGCTCCATTTATAGAGGCAAAACACTTGTTGTCGCAGGTGATAATAAACAATTACCGCCAACTAGTTTCTTCCAGAAATCCTTAATGGATAATGTTGAGTGGGATCAAGTAAATGATGAGGACTTTGAAGTTTTTGATAGCATACTTGACGAATGCCTTGGTATAGGATTGCCTGTAAAAACCTTAAGATGGCATTACCGCAGTAAACATGAAGATTTAATAGCTTTCTCTAATCACCAATTCTATGATGATTCCCTCATTACTTTTCCCGCTGCAAAAGCGCAACATGATAGTCTAGGCGTAAAACTAGTTCACGTCCCCGAAGGAATTTATGATAGAGGCGGAAATCGCGATAACCCCGTTGAAGCTGAAAAAATTGCAACACTAGTTTTTGAACACTTTACTAATTATCCAAAGAAAACCCTTGGTGTAGTTACCTTTAGTATAGCTCAAATGAAAGCTATCGAGGAAGCTATTGACCGTCAGTTAAAGGAGCAGCCAGAGTTTGATAAATTCTTCAAAGAAGATCGTCTTGAAGGGTTCTTTGTTAAGAATCTTGAGAACGTTCAAGGTGATGAGCGTGATGTTATCTTTTTCAGCATCGGTTATGGCTATGACCAAACTGGGGAGATGACTATGAACTTTGGGCCTTTAAACAAGCCCGGTGGAGAACGCCGTTTAAACGTTGCCGTAACACGTGCGCGTGAAAAAGTTGTCATAGTTACTTCTATAAAATCAGACGATATAACCCCTGCTGCTAAAGCACAAGGTGTTCAAACATTGCGTAATTATATTGAATATGCTGAAAAAGGTCCTACAATTATAGACATACCATCTCAAAAAGCAGGTGTTTATGAGTCTCATCTTGACGAAGACGTAGCATCTGAAATCCAAAAATTAGGTTATGAAGTGGTGCCTCAAGTTGGGTGTAGTGGATATAAGATTAACATAGGGGTTATTGATCCTGTTAATTCTGGCTGTTATCTTATGGGGGTTGAATGTGATGGCACAACATATCGTTCAAGCAGTAGTGCCAGAGACCGAGACCGCCTCCGTGAACAAGTCCTAAAAGGCTTAGGTTGGTGCATACACCGCGTTTGGTCACCCTCCTGGATCGCACGACGTGACTCAGAAGTTAAACGACTAAAAGACGCTTTAGAATTTGCACAAAAATTACAGTTAGATAAAGAATCCCTAAAACCATCGGTTGACATAAAAGAAGACGGCCTTGTTGAAACAGATGTACGTAAGGTAAAGTTTGCCGGTATAGAAAAAATAGGTGTCCCATACAAAATATACCCCCTAAAAGTAGCCTTTAGCCCATACATTAAAGTACAAACAGACAAGTCTACACGTACATCAAAACAGAAAAACGAATTTCATTACCCTGAAAACCGCGAAATTCAAACACGCTTCCTTGGGGAACTAGTAGAAAAAGAAGGCCCCATACACTTTGACTATGCTGTTGAACGTCTAGCAGATGCCTGGGGACTTAAACGTGTAACACCAAAAATCAGCCACGCCGTACAAGAAGCCCTAAATGTTCTAATCAGAGATCAAAAGGTCGTAATAAAAGGCAGTTTCCTATGGCAACCAACACTAAAAGACGTACAAATACGCATACCCGTAGACGGCATAGCAGAAACCAAACGCAAACTAGAACACCTCCCCCCCGAAGAAGTAGAAGCCGCCATGAAAATAATAGCAAAATATGCCTTAGGCATAAGCGACGAATCCATAGTAGTTGAAACCGCCAAAGTCTTCGGACTAACCCACTCAACAGACAAATCCAAAGAATACTTCAATGACATACTAAAACGTCTCATACGCGAAAGAAAACTAGCTATAAAAGACGGAGTCGTAACTTCAACATAACCCTCTTTACTTTGAGTTGAACATTTTGGATTTAACTAATTACAGCAAAGAAACCCTCTGGCAACTACTAGAAGAAGCCGTACATGCCTCAGTTATGTACCCTACACACAAAGCATACACAAGAGACACAATACTCTCCGAAACACCCAATATAACCCCACAAGAACTCGCGCAACGACTCACAATACCATTAGGAGAAGCAATAGTACTTCTAAAAGAATTAACTGAAAAATAGTCAAATCTAATGTTTTCTCTTTTTCACAGAATGTTTTTTTCCATTGATTTGTAATATTTCGTTTTTTGAAAAATGGTAGCTTTGCAAAAGGTTTGTTGCTTTAGATTTTTACTAGCCATCCGTTTTTTTCGATTAGTGTTTTTGCTTTCTTTTTGCTGTCGTTGGCAAGGATGATGGCGTTGTGTAAGTCGCCAATTATTATGTTGTCCATGGCTTTGATGTGTTTTATTTCTTCAAGTAATAGTTGGTCGTCTGTTTCTAGAACTGTAAGTTCTCGGATTTTTATTCTGTCTACTTTGGTTTGCCAGTCTGTTAGTGTGCGTTCTACATTGTCTGGTAAATTTTTGTTGCTTGCGTTTTTTAGGTAATTTTTTATTTTTGTTGGGGTTATTCTGTTGCTGTAGGCTCGAGTTATTGATTTGAAGTCGAGTTTGTATACTGCAGCGTTTTCGTCGGAGGATATTTTGGTAAAGAATTGGCTGAGAAAAGTTTCGTGTTCAATGCGGCATTTTAGTCCTGATATGACTATGGTGTAATCTGGTAGAATTAGTAATTCGCCTTTGGTGTTTCGTGTGATTACATTTGTTGGGGCTTCGTATTTATCTGTCATGCCGAGTATCCATGCGCCAAGTTTTGTTATGCGAAATCCTGCGATTCCTATGCAAAAGTTGTCATCTGAATATGTTATACGAGGAACGTTTTGTGTATATGCAATATCTATCATTCCAATTGTGGATAAAAATGATAATATGATCATTATAAATTGTGCTTCGTATTCATTCCAATTTGTGTTATCGTTTCCTAAATGGCCATAGCCAAAATTGTATCCTCTTAAAGTGATAGCGTAATTTAGTAGGCGTCTGAAAAAGTTGCCGTAAAAGATTTTTGCATATTTATTGAAATCTTCGAATTTGATAAATATTTCTGTTGGACAGTTTTTTAGCATTTCAACAATTGTTTTTCTGCATTCGTGCCATTTTATCCATCGTTCTCCGCCGTATGCGGTAATGTGGGGGATGTAGCGTAGTTCGTATATGTTGTTGTTTTTGGTGTAGTCATCAAACAGTTTTTTAGCTAGTTTGTGGGGTGGCATTGTAAGCAGGGTGGTTGATTGGGTTCCTGGTAAAACGTTTCCTTCTTTGTCTATATCTAATAGTTTTGAGTTGGCGGCTAGTGTGAATAGTAGTGGGGCGACTTTGAAGTTGTTGTTTCGTTTTGCGTTTTTTGGTGTGCAAAATGTGCCGTTTTGGTCGCATACTTCCTCAAAGCCGATTGTTCCTACTAGTTTTACCAGTTTTGCTTTGGTTATGTCAAACGTTTCTGTTTTGACTTTTAGTTTTTCGCTGCTTGTAAAGTGTACAACTGCTGCAAAATCGCCTAGTCTGTTTTCACGGCAAATAATGTAATCTGTTGTTGCTGGTGTATATTCTTTATATTCGCATTTAATTGGTTCAACAACTGTTTGTAATACTGTTAGAATAAATGGTGGGATTTCTTTTCCGTTTGGAAATAGCAGGGGTGTTTTAGTTTTAGGGTTATGTTTAGTTATTAGGTGTAAAAATTTTAAATGTAAATATCCATAGTAGTCAAGAATATTTCTTTGGTACCCATAGCTTGTTTCATATTCTAATGCAATATTATGTTTTTTTGCGTATTCTAGTGTAGTTGGAAGGTACTCGTTGCAGTTGTATTGAATAAAATATGTAATAAAATCGCGTTCACAAACAGTCATAGTATTCCAAATGGTTATGATGTTTTTCTCATCAGCATAAAATCTTGAAAGTTCCTTAACTATTTCAGTTTTAGTAACCTTTCTCTTATGCTTGAAAACACGTTTATGTACAGCTATTAACCCTGTTCCTGTAGCACAACCACTTGCAACGCCAGTTGAGCAATTATTCAAATAAACCTCTATATCTGCTATTTTACTCAAATGTTACCACTCACTGTCTCATCAACAATTTTATACGGATACCCCTGCTCTGTAAGAAACAATTGACGATGCATAGAGAAATCTTCCTCACAAGTATCCCTAGACACAATAGCATAAAAATATGCCTTATTCTCTCCCTGCTTAGGACGAAGAATCCTGCCTAAACGTTGAGCCTCCTCTTGCCTCGAACCAAAACTACCGCTAACCTCAATGGCAACATTTGCATCAGGTAAATCTATAGCAAAATTTGCAACCTTTGACACCACAAGCAACTTTATCTCACCACGTTTAAAACGACCATAAAGCTCTTCTCGTTCACTATTCTTCGTTTTACCCGTTATAAGCGGCGCACCTAACTGTTTAGAAATACCCTCAAGTTGCTCAAGATAGGTACCTATAACTAAAATATGTGCATCACCATGTTTTGCTATAAGTTTATTCACACTGACGTTTTTATCAGGATTTTCCGCTGCGACGCGAAATTTTTCACGCCTCGGTGCTATAGCATAGGGCATTTTTAGATTATCCGGCATGGCTACACGCACTTCAAAACATTCTGCTTGTGCAATCCAGCCTTGTCCCTCAAGGACTTTCCAACTCATTTCATGCCTCTTTGGCCCTATAAGCGCAAACACGTCGGGTTCATGCCCATCCTCACGTACAAGAGTCGCAGTCAACCCTAGACGACGTTTTGCCTGAAGCTCTGCGGTAATACGAAAAACGGGTGCAGGAAGAATATGCACTTCATCATAAATAATAAACCCCCAATTACGATCTGAAAACAATTTAAAATGTTTCTGTTCCTCTTCACGGTTCTTCGCACTGATGATTTGATACGTAGAAACAGTTACAGGCTTAATTTCCTTCTTCTCACCACTGTATTCGCCAATCAATTCAGGGTCAATACTAGTTTTGTGCTTCAATTCACTTATCCATTGTCTCAATGCAGTTATAGATGTTGTAAGAACAAGAGTCTCCGTCTTCAACTCCGACATAGCCGCAATACCTACAATAGTTTTACCCGCACCACAAGGCAAAACCACAACACCATGACCACCCCTACCACCCGCATGAAAAGCACTAACAGCCGCCAACTGATAATCCCTAGGCCTAAACACATCCAACCTTAAATCAACATCCAACCGCTCACCCACACAATAACCAGCCAAATCCTCAGGCGGAAACTGAATACCCATTAAAGCCTGCTTAATATGTCCGCGAAAAACCGGGTCAATCTTTACAACATTGCCACGTGGGGTATCAATAAAAAATTTATAAACAGACTTTTCCGCACAAAGTTGCGCCATAATAACCTCACTATCTGTTTCTAAAAACAACTCTCCCTGATCTTTGATAATTCGCACTCTGCCATAACGATTACTAATCTGCTTTAACCGCGAAACAACAGTTTCAGATATAGGATACTTACTATACTTCTCAAGCACCCTCAAAATGTCCGCGTTACTCACACCCGCGCTCGCAGCATTCCAAAGAGAAATAGGCGACATTTTGTACGTATGAATATACTCAGGCGACTTTACCACTTCAGCGAACGCCGAAAGCTCATCCCTAGCAGGCTCATAAGACTCATTATTTGTCTCAAGCAGTAATGTCATGTCACTTTGAACAATGAGAGGCTTGTAAATATCTGGCGACTTCATACTATTGACTGCACCATTTTATACTTTAATTGTAAAATTCTCCAGCTACTTATTAATAAAGAGTGCAGGGGGTGGGATTCGAACCCACGAACGCCTACGCGATAGGGTCCTAAGCCCTACTCCGTTGACCTGGCTTGGAGACCCCTGCCTTTTTTCTGTTGAAAGTGGTAAGTACCCTTAATATTTGTTTATCTCTAAAATACTGTTCAACATAAACTTTTTCGAGAAAAACAGGTTTCTCTCCTTTTATCTTTCTAATATATCATTGTTTAGCTTACTTGTACATAATTTTTAACCGTAAGCGTTTTATTACAAAGGTGCATTGTTTCACGGAGAACAACACAAGTGTGCCTTCGTAGCCTAGCCCGGTGGGGCGTTACCTTGGTAAGGTAATGGTCGCGGGTCCAAATCCCGCCGAAGGCTCCATCGTATTCGTAAATTAAATGGGTTGTGGTTTTTTGTTGGCTAAAATTTTTAAGTACAAATTGTTTAAAGTATTTGAATAGTTATGAAAGTTAAAGTTGATTTTCAAAGTTGGTCTCGGCGGGAGTATTATGAGCATTTTGGTAGTTGTGATGATCCTTATTTTGGTGTAACAGCAGATGTGGATTGTACTGTTGCGTATGAGGTTTGTAAACGGTTAGGGTACTCTTTTTTTGCATATTACATGTTTGAGTCTATTAAGGCAGTTAATCAGGTTGAAAATTTTCGATATAGGATAATTGACAAAGACATATGGCTCTTTGAACGTATTCATGCTAGCACAACCGTTGGAAGACTTGATGGCACATTTAGTTTTGCCCTCTTTGAATACACAGACGAGTTTAGCATGTTTCAAAAAAATGCTAACGCCAAAATTGAGGCGGTTCAAAAAACTTGTGGTTTAAATGTAACTGATGATGCTAAACGATTTGATGTTATCCATTATACAACGTTACCGTGGTTTAGCTTTACCAGCTTTAGACATGAAAAAAATTTCGGCTATAAAGAGAGCATTCCAAAAATTGCCTTTGGAAAATTCTTTGAACGTGAAAACAAAAAATGGTTACCCATATCTATTAACGTAAACCACGGTTTAATGGACGGCTATCATATCAGCAAATATCTAGAACTATTCCAAAGTGGACTTAACAAAGAAATGTAACACGATACAAACAAATGACTAACATGTTATGGTTGTTGTCTGTTAGTGTTCTATTGGCTACTTGTAACACTTGCCCAGACACGGCAGGTTCCTTCATTGGAGACCATGCATGCACCAACTGGTTTTGCAGGGGTACATACTTTTAGGAACATTGGACACTGGTCAGGTTTGATTTTACCAATAATTACTCTATGACACTGACAATTCTGCTGTATGTCTTTACCTTCAGATATTTGTATGTCAAATTTTGTTCTAGCATCAAATTCTGCATATTCATCTCTTAATAGTAGAGCTGATTTCTCTAGTTTACCTATTCCACGCCAATTGCCTGATGAAACTTTGAATACGCGACTTATCGCATCTAGTGCTTTAAGGTTACCTTCCGTTTTTACTACCCGTATATACTCATTTTCTACTTGGCCTCTGTCTTGACTTACTTGACGCATAAGCATGTAGATAGCCATTAACACGTCATTAGGTTCAAAACCTCCCACAACCGTTGGCATTTTGTATCTCTCTGAAAATACTTCATAGGGCTTTAACCCAATGATGGCACTAACATGTCCTGGAGCTATGAAACCATTAATTTGTAAATCATCAACATTTAACAGCATTTCCATTGCAGGTGGAATTAAACGATGCGACACTAAAAAACTAAAATTTTCAGGAAGACCACCAAGAACTTCTATAGCTGTTAAAGGCGCAGTTGTTTCAAAACCTACCGCAAAAAACACAAACTGCTTATCTGGTTCCCTTTTAGCCATATCTATAGCATCTGATATAGCATAGACTACTCTAACATCAGCACCGTTAGCTTTAGCTACTAAAAGTGACGCTTCACTACCTGGAACACGGAGAACATCACCAAAACACGTTATTGTTACCCCCATTTTAGCCAACTTTAAAGCTTCATCAATCTCTATCGCAGGCACAATACATACAGGGCATCCAGGACCCGTAATAACCTCTATATCTGACGGCAAAAGACTACGCAGACCATAATGAGTAATAGTCCACTCATGCGTACCACACACATGACAAAACTTTACACCACCATTTTTCGTTGCTACAGATTTAATTTTTTGCACAATTCTATTTGCAAATTGTGCATCCCTAAAACTATAATTCCCATACATACAATTCCCACAAAACACTACGGCTGTTGTTGTTTGTTGGTTTCTAAAATTTCGCTCCAAAGCTTCAAAGTCTCTTTTGCGTCCTCTTCTTTTACAACTTGAATAGCATAACCGGCATGAACAATAACATAATCTCCAACTTTTACATTAACAAGCGAAATATTCACATTCCGCAAAACCCCTTGTCCAAAATCTACAAAACCATGATTACCATCAACACTTACAATAAGTGCAGGAATAGCTAAACACATAACAAAACCAAACAAACAAAAAGAATAAACCGCGATAAAAACAAATTGGTCTAAACAACAGAAAACCCTGCCACAACAGACTGACCAAAAGACACACCGCCATCACCAGCCGGAATAACTTCATGAACAACAAAATCCAATCCCGCAGCCTCCACAACATTACGCAACAAACCAGACAAAATCCTATTACACGCAACACCACCCGAAAAACCCACAACCCCCACACCCTGAACACGTGCCCCCTCCACAGCCAACTCTCCTAAACCCCGCGCCAAATACGCATGAACAGAAAACGCCAAATCCGCCACAGAAAACTTTACCCTACTCTCATAAACCGTTCTCAACAAATCTGTCGTCTCCAAAATACCACCACAAAAAACAGGCTCAAGCCTTAACACATCCACACCCCCAAACGCCACCGACTCTAACTTCATAGCCGCCTCCCCCTCGTAACTACGCTTACAACAAACACCTAAAACCGTCGAAACAGCATCTAACACACGACCACAACTAGACGACTGTATAACGTCCTGTGCATCACCATTTTGTAGTTGATCTAAAACAAACTTTGCCTCCTTTTTACCATAAAGTAAATAGCCACTATTCTGCAACAAAAACTCTTCAACATCCACTCCAGCTTTATACAAAATTCCACCCGCAACACGAACCGGATACCTACTAGCAACATCCCCCCCCAACAACGGTTGAGGCTCTAAATTACCAAGACGCTTAAACTCCTTTGAACCAACTTGACACATTAAAACCTCACCACCCCACGCTTCACCATTAACACCATAACCATAACCATCACACACAATCCCTACTAACTCACTTAGTCCCTGTTCCCCCATTAACGCAGCAGCATGTGCATGATGATGCTGAACTCTAACAAGTGGCAAACCTAACGAATCAGCCCATTCATTAGCTAAAGCGGTTGTAGTAAATTTCGGATGTAAATCACAAGCTAAAAACTCCATTTTGCTGTTAGCTAAACGCAAAAGATGCTCTGCAGAGTCAACAAAAAACGTGCGTGTTTCAATATTTTCTACATCACCTATATGTTGACTAATGAAGGCTTTATCTTCAAGCAAAATACAGCTCGTATTATTTAACTCGCCACCAAAACTCATGGTATGACGTAATGATTTATGCTTCATTTTAATAGCTGTGGGAACGTATCCTCGGCTTCTTCGCAGAAACACTTGTCTATCTCCATGAACTCGTAGTATAGAGTCATCGCAGCGATGAGCAATTCTGCGGTTATGACATAAGAAATAGTCTGCAACATCGCCAAGAACATGTATGGCTTCTATGTTATCCTTTATTATAGGCAGATTTGAAGAATTTGCGCTAGTCATAACAAATGCTTTATCATCAACTTTATCAAAGAGCATGTGATGTAAACCTGTGTAAGGCAACATGACTCCTATATTATGCAGATTTGGAGCAACTAAAGCTGAGAAATTATAGTCTGCATTTTTGTTCAACAGCACAATTGGGCGGCTTGGAGAGGTTAATAACTCGCGTTCTTTTAGATTAACTTCTGCAAACTGCTCTACAACATTGATATCTCGCGCTATTATAGCAAACGGTTTCTCTTCTCTATGTTTAACTCTTCGTAGCTTCAATAAAGGCTCATCAAGACTGGCAGAACACGCAATATGAAACCCTCCATAACCTTTAACAGCAACAATCTTTCCCATAGATAGAAGCTTTCCAGCCTCTTGTACAGGGTTCAAAGATTTTACGGTTTCTCCAGTGTTTGTTGTAAGATAAACTTGTGGCCCACATTTTGGACATGCTATTGTTTGAGCATGAAAACGCCTATTCAAAGAATCCTTATATTCTGTTTGACAAAAATTACACATCGAAAACTCATGCATAGTAGTATTTTCCCTATCAAAAGGTCGCTGCTCAAGAATGGAAAACCGTGGACCACACTCAGTACAGGTAATAAAAAAATAGTTATACCTCCTATTTTCCACTGTTCGCAGTTCACTTAAACACTTATCACATGTACCTATATCAGACGGAAACTCTGAACCTGAAAACTTTACCGACTGCAAACTTTTACCTATCGTAAACTTTTCATACTCTTCTCTACCCTCTACAACAGTTTTAATAACATTATCAATTTGAGACAAAATCGGCTTTTCAACAACCAACTCCTGCATAAATTTTTCAATATTTACCGTGCTGCCCTCTAAAAATACTTCAACACCAACATCACTTATGTTACGCACATAACCTGTTAAACAATTTCTCACTGCTAGACGATAAACAAATGGACGAAAACCCACACCTTGAACAATACCTGAAATTTCCAATTTAACACGCAAAGACAACACAACATAAAAAATACCACTATTTTCTCTTATACATTTCGAAACCCAACTCTTCCCTTAAAACACGCCTTAAAACTTTACCCCCAAAAATAGGCAAATCATTACAAAACTCCACCTCACCTAACGTCTTATAACCTGCTACTTTACTATTAACAAATTCAACTAACTCTTCCTCTGACGTTCCAACTCCCATCTTTTCTAATACCACATACGCTTTTGGAACTTCACCAAATAACACATCTGGCTTACCAATTACAACACAAAACTTTACAGCTGGATGCTCACTTAAAATATTTTCAAGCTCACTAGGACAAATACTGTAATCTTTAAACTTTATAACATCTTTTTTACGATCCACAATATATACATAACCATCAGAATCCATATACGCAATATCCCCCGTAAACAACCACCCATCCCGAAGAACTCTATCAGTCTCTACAGTATTCTGCCAATAACCCAACATAACCTGCAAACCCCTAACACACAACTCACCTCTCTCCCCCAAAGCAACATCCCTACAACCTGTTTCCACATCAACAATCCGCGCCTCTGTACCAGGCAAAGCTAAACCAACTGACCCAACTTTAACTGGACCCATAGCTCCATCCACAGGAGTACAATGCGTAACAGGCGATGCCTCAGTTAAACCATAACCCTCAACAAGAAAAACCCCTGCACGCATAAACCGCTCTTGAACATGACCAGACAACCTAGAAGCACCCGATATACACACACGCAAAGACGATAAATCATACCTCTCAAAATCCACTTCTAATAACATGTTATACATAGTAGGAGAACCACAAAAAACCGTCACTCCATAGCGCCTAACAGCCTGTAAACACTTAACCGGATCAAAACCAGATAGTAACACTATTTCTGCACCTAAACTAATTGGCGTGAGCATACTAGACATCATACCATAAACATGAAAAAGTGGCAACACACTCAAAAAAACATCATCAGACGTACCTTTTATCCACGACGCAAAAGACAAAGTATTCGAAACAAGATTAGTATGACTCAACATAACACCCTTTGACGCACATGACGTGCCACTCGTATACTGAAGCACCGCCAAATCCTCCTCAGACTCAACATGCAAACTCGATGACACAACAGCTGATTTTTCAATTAACCCCCAAAAATCAAACACATTTAATCTTCTACTCGACACTTTTAATTCACCATTTGCTAAATCTGCAACTATAACACTTTTTAACAAAGTTTTATCCATAATTTTTTCAACAATAGGGTAAAGCGACTCCAAAACAACAACAATTTGCGCCCCAGAATCACAAAGTTGACGCTCCACCTCCCTATCCTTACACAAAGGACTGATAACTGTAACTACTGCCCCCGCCTTAAGCACACCAAAATACGTAATTATAAACTGGAGACTATTTGACAAAAAAAGTGCCACTCGGCTACCTCTTTTAACACCCAAGTCAATTAGGGCACTAGCAAATCTGCTTGAACACTCGTCTAATTGCAAATAAGTAACTTTTTGTCTGCCGTACGTGATAACAGTTTTTTCTGGAAAATCTTTTGCAGTTTGACTTAAAACTGATTGAAGAGGCACCCGTAAACTGTTTAAGTGTTCCAACCCTTCTATTGAATAACGTTCAAACAGTGTCTTTTTTTCATATACCCCTTTCATTTACTCACCAGTATTTCTCTATACGTTGTTATTACAAAGTATTCAATACAAGAATTTTTCTCTACCTGAAAACTCATAAAAACATGTTGCATAGAAAAAATGAGCATTATAAAAAATCTACATTTCTGCTCAACTTATTCGCAGGCATAATTATCAAAATACCCTTTTATCAATACAATTGGAGTTCCCTTATCCCCACTACCACTTACAAGGTCACATAGACTGCCAATTAAATCAACTATACGTCGTGGTGTTGTTCCCACGTTTTCTTCTTTACCCACTAAATCTTTCTGCTTGTGACGTATGCGTTCAATTATAGCTGTTTGAGCTTCCACTGCCCGCTTATCAGCAAACTCGTTATCAGCAAGATACTTTAATTTGAGCTCATTTGGCAGACCAAGTAAACCGTCTGTAAAAGCAGGCGATACCACGGGATCTGCAAGTTCCCATATTTTACCCACAGGATCTTTGAAAGCACCATCACCATAAACAAGAACTTCCACTTTCGCACCAGTTTTCTCAAATAACAATTTTTGAACATTTTCTACAAACGTAACACAAGAATGAGGAAAAAGCTTTACCTTATCTTCACTGGCCTTATTAGAACCTAACAGCCCATACTTTTCATTATAACCACTATTATTAACACTTTTAGTGAGAAAATCATCAAGACCAAAAACTGTTTCAGCACCACTTAAAAGAAGACGACGCTTTGTCTGAACACGATCATGTATATTTGCAACGATGACATTTTTCGTATACTTCAAAATTTCACAGGGATCATTTGCTAAAATGATCTTAGCCTGATTACCTATATTGCGATAAAGTTCAAGATAGTCTACTGCTGTAAATTCATGCTTAAGATCTTGAAAATGCCCGCGAAACTCTTGCTCACTAAAAACATCCACATATGGATTAATCCCAGACTCATATAATTGCTCAACACTTACAATATGATTACCAACTTCATCTGTAGGATAACTAAGCTGAATATAGACCTGATCAACAACGGAAGCTATACTTTTTAACAACAACGCAAAACGATTACGACTCAAAATTGGAAAAACAATCCCAACAGCACCTGAAGGAAACTTTTTCTTAACGTCCACTGCAATCTGCGATATAGTTGCATAGTTACCCTGCGCCCGAGCAACAACAGCCTCAGTTACAGCAACAATATCCCTATCACATATTGAAGAACCCGTCTCTTTAGTGTATTCCATTATGGAATTAACAACAATTTCAGGCAAATTATCTCCTTCATAAACAATGGGTGCCCGTATCCCCACAGCTTGCGTTCCAAAGGTTCTCATCTACTTTACTTCTCCTATGTTGCCAAACCATAAAGAGTGAACAAACTTGTACATAAACCATTACAAACTTTATCACAAAAATTCGTACATTTAACAGCGAAACTAAATGGTGCCGGGGACGGGATTCGAGCCCGCGACTTCTGGCAAAGAGCGTTTAGCCCCTTTTGTCTCCAGATTATGAGTCTGGCGCCCTAGCCAGGCTAGGCTACCCCGGCAGCACATTGCCTATCCATATTTACTTATGGATGTCATGCTAATTTGTGTTCAGTGATTTAAACTTTAAGATACACTTCCCATCTAACTGTTTTATACAAAACTTAGCAGAATACCTGCCGCAGTACAGACTGTGTCAAAACTCATTCTAAAACCATCCTGTTAGCAACAAAATATTCGATAATACAACAGTTTTAAGCTGTAA